>Ga0247831_1000184_pt1 | contig 140424 bp, 109 predicted proteins | sample LaCruzMarch2015__9_FD_192406 | JGI IMG/M metagenome (GOLD analysis project Ga0247831, IMG submission 192406) | Freshwater microbial communities from meromictic Lake La Cruz, Castile-La Mancha, Spain - LaCruzMarch2015_1m | ecosystem: Environmental > Aquatic > Freshwater > Lake | place: Spain... | reverse complement strand
ATGTCACCCATTCTCCTGGCTCAAAAGTGCTTAGATAAGACCTTCGATCTTGCTCTCTCTTTTTTCCTCAATTTGTCAAAGAACTGGGCCACTTTTTTTTCCTAAAAAAGTGTACGCCTAGAAATCACCAAATAAACCAAATTCATCGCTCAGGCAATTATCCTCCGCAAAATATGCGGTTATTATTTGACTTTTTCACCGCATTTCTTTTTGGGTAAAATAATTGTTTGCGCTATAATCGACTTATTAAAATGGAATAACAATGAGTTTTGAAGTAGGCCAGTGATTCCTGGACTAGCTTTAAGTTTTCCCCACCCCCCCCTCTTCGCAACAATTTCAAGCCAATCAGCATTGTTCTGATTATAAATACAACAACCATGAACCAAGTTGCACGCAACGTCCTGGGCAAACCGCTCCAGCCATGTAGTCTAGATCCCCTGACGGGCTTTCACCGCGATGGCTGTTGCGATAGCGGCCCGGAAGACTCCGGTCGTCATCTGGTCTGCGCCATAATGACCTCAACCTTCCTGGCTTATTCGCTCAGCCAGGGAAACGACCTCATTACGCCCAGGCCAGAGTGGCGCTTTCCAGGGCTAAAAGCAGGCGACCGCTGGTGCCTTTGCGTGTTGCGCTGGAAGGAGGCTTACGAGGCTGGGGTGGCACCACCCGTGGTGTTGGAGGCTACGCACGAATCCGCCCTGCGCCATGTGGCTTTGGCCGACTTACAAGCTATACTGCAATAGTACAATTGAATAAATTCAAACATTAACAATCAATACTCCCGCTCTCCAAACTCGCTTGCGGGCAATTTCGCTTTGCGTTCCGATGGATTGAAGCTGTACGCCAGGTTCAACAAAAGAATATTCGTTTCCTGGATGTAGTTGGTGGAGGTGTAAAAATCCCGCCCAAATGTGGTAATCCTTTGCTCGTTTACCCCCATTTTGCCGATGGACATGTTTTGCCATTGTAAGGTAGCCGAAAGCCGATTGTCCAAAAATGATTTTTTGACGGAACACGCGGGTAGGTAGAAGCGAGAATCTTCCCCTTGTGCCGTAGTACGTGCCGACAAGTACGACAGATTAAACTGAGCACTCAAGGTTTTTGAAACTTGCCAACTAAGGTTACTGTTGAGACTATGCACCCATCCACGGGTATTGACCTCCACCTGATTGTTGAACAAACCTCCCTGGATGTGCAGATTGTAAACATTCCCGCCCAGAAAAAGCTTCCATTTTTTACTAGGCGACAAAGTGACTCCAGCCTCTGAGCCCCACAATTGGGCATTGCCTGCATTGGTGTAAATGCGATTCAAAATGGTGTCATTGAATACGCTGTTCACCCGATTGACGATATTGGTAATCTGTTGGGAGTAAACGTTCCAGTACAATGAGCCTTTTTTGAAGTCTTTGGTCAAGCCCAATTCATAAATGCCAATGAATTCAGGTTTGATGGCAGGATCGCCTTGTTCCAGGGTTTCGCTGTGTTCGCGTTCAGGGTAAGGGTTGAGTTCATTGTTGGTCGAGCGCTGTACCCTGCGACTATAGGCCAGCTTGCCTTTTACATTTTTGCCCAAATCAATCAGCACATTGGCTGAAGGAAAAAAATTGGACAATTGCAGTACCTGCGGCGGATTGCCCTTGTTGTCTTTAAATTCACGGAAGGCATTTTCATAACGCAGACCTGCTGAGAAACTCGCCTTTTTATACGTTCCAGCATACTGGGTGTATAAGGCGTGGATACGGTTCTCCACCTTAATGTCTGCCGTAAATGCGGGATTGAGCACAAATGGGGCACCATTCCCCGCTTTTTCCTGATAATCAAATCGTCCCTCCTGTTGCTGATCCCGATACTGATATCCCATTGAGAGTTTGCCGATGCCGATCTTTTGCTCAAAATCTACTTTAAGCCGCAAGGCATGTAATGGGTTATAGCCATTGTTTAGGGTGTATTGAATGGTATCTTGAAGGTTGTTGATGTTCAGGTTGGCGTTTTTTGTCCAGCCCTCAATCAATGCATTTTCGTATAAACCCGACAATTGCAAAAAGCTGTTTTCACTGAATTTGTGGCCATAATCAAGATTGAATACGGTGAAGGTCCCTTGCTTTTTGACCAGATTGGGATTAAAATATTGAAAGCTGGAAAGCAGGGTATTGGTGCTCAGGTCGGTTTTGCTGTTGTTGTAAAAAATATCTGCCCGACGGTATTGAGTCCGGCCACCGTGATAAAAGCCAGTGGAAAACTCATTGGCCTTGTTGGACTTGAAATTGACCAAAGCCCTCACGCCATAGTTGTCGCGCTGGTGGCTGCGCTCGCCGCCACTGGGGAATTGGGTAAAAATGTTGTTGATCGTGGTATTGACTTCACCAATGCGTTGGCCGGCAATGTCGTTTTTCAGGTAGTTGGCCGAAAAGGAGGCATCCCAGGCTTTTTTGCGGAAGTTTAGCGTTGCATCCAGGCCGTAGCGCCGGGGTTCGCTGAGGTTGTAATAGGTTTTAAGGCGTGGAAAGCCGAGTTGAGTATTTGCGAAGATGGAAATACCATCGGTAGTTCCCGTTTTGGTGATGATGTTGAGTATCCCCGCTTTGCCATCGGCATCATAACGAGCGGAAGGGGCGGTGATCATTTCAATTTTGTCGATGCTGTTGGCCGGAATTTGACTCAGTAGCGTAGCAGCATCCACCTGACTGGGTTTCCCATTCACCAAAATCAAAAAGCCTTTGGAACCGCGTACCATAATTTCTCCCTCCGCATTGATGGTGATGGAGGGGATGTTGCGCAACACTTCAATAGCCGTTCCCCCTTTGGCCGTTTCAAATTGCTCGGTTTTGAATACTTGTTTTTCCAAACTGACGATGATGTTCTTTTTTTGCCCCTGAACGGTCACAGTTTCCAACAACTGGCTCAGTGGAGCGAGTTCGATGGCTCCCAGGTCTAATTTATCCGCCACAGTTTCCAGATTGACTTCGATGTACTTGGTGCGATAGCCTACATGCTCGACTTTGATGTAAAAGCGCTCTTTAGCCAAAGATTCAAACTTAAAATCGCCCTTTTCATCGGCAATCTGACCAGAAATGAGGTCTTTACTGGAAGAGCCTTGCAAACTGATCGTTGCATAACTCAGCGGCTCGGTGGAAATGGTATCAATCAACTTGCCAGACAAAGTGATGCTATTTTGGCCCAAAAGCCCCAAGGCAAACAGCATACACAGGGAGGAGGTGTACAGTTGTTTAATGTTCATCGTAGGTAATTAGGGGGCAACCCAAATAGGCTTGCCTTTGTCATTCGGTGAATGTGAAACCTCAATGTCCTTGGAATCAATTGTAAATTTATATTGTGAAGATCAATTGATTGTTAAAAATTCTGCCAATTCGGTTAAATGTTGGATTGTGCGGCACGTGCTTTCAAAATTTGTGGTGACAAAGGGCTTTCGGTAAACCACCTACCCGGTTAAGAAGAAACCACAAAGTGATTTTTTCTAAGTTTTCCTCACCCCCTTCTTCGCAACAATTTCAGGCTAAACAGCATTGTTCCTATTTATGAGCCAAGTTGCACGCAACGTCCTGGGCAAACCGCTCCAGCCATGTAGTCTAGATCCCCTGACGGGTTTTCACCGCGATGGCTGCTGCGACAGCGGCCCGGAAGACTCTGGTCGCCATCTGGTCTGCGCCACAATGACCTCAACCTTTTTGGCTTATTCGCTCAGCCAGGGAAACGACCTCATTACGCCCAGGCCAGAGTGGCGCTTTCCAGGGCTAAAAGCAGGAGACCGCTGGTGCCTCTGCGTGCTGCGCTGGAAGGAGGCTTACGAGGCTGGGGTGGCTCCACCCGTGGTGTTAGAGGCTACGCACGAATCCGCCCTGCGCCATGTGGCTTTGGCCGACTTACAAGCTATTCTGCAATAATCTGATTGCAAAAATTAAAACAAATAATTGCCTTGACTTTGATTCGAAATTTTTCGTAAATTTGTTCAAACATTATATATGGAGCGAATAGATCGAATTGAAAAAGCGATAGAAGAGCTAGTAGCCTCGCAAAAGAAAACGGATGCGCAATTGGCTGAGTTAAGTGAATCGCATAAAATTGTGGACATCAAGTTTACTGAACTTGCCGAGTCGCAAAAAGAAATGCGCAAATCGATGGGCATCCAATCGGCCGAACTTGCCGAATCGCAAAAAGAAATGCAACGTCAGTTGGGAGGTATTGGCAACACCAATGGTGAATTTGCAGAAAACTTCTTTTTTTCATCTCTGTCCAACAAAATGCAACTGGGAGGAATAAAATTTGATTACATCGAACGCAATGTCAAAAGTAGGATACGCAATCTGACAGACGAATTTGATATAGTACTGTACAATGGCGATAGTGTAGGATTGCTCGAAATCAAAAATACCGTCAAAGCAGCCAACGTCACCCAATTGCTACAGACCAAACTACAAAACTTCAGAGCCCTGAATCCCGAATACGCCGGTGCCAAAATCTATCTGGGTATCGGAGGCTTCACCTTTGAAAACGAATCCGTTAAAGCCAGTGCCAAAGCTGCGGGGATCATTGTGCTAGAGGTACAAGGAGATCATTTTGAAGCAGATGTGGCAAATATGCGGGCTTTTTAGGAGTTTTCTGCACGTAGATGCAACTGGATTGAAGGAGAATGATTGAAAATAAACACTACCCAAAACTTTAAATCAATCGCCAATGAGCACTTATGACATGATCGTGGAAGAGGGCATTGAAATAGCGCGAAACATGACTCCTGAATTACAGGAATTGGAACGTTTAAAGATCACCCAAGAATTCCTAACCTTCAAAGATGCTTGGATCAAACAAAGAGAAAAGCTTTTGCTGGATAAAAAAGTGCAGTTGAGCCAAGGTGAAAAATGGTTGATTGAGGAAAAAAAGAAAATCAAAAAGGCCGAAGAATTCCTTCAAGCAGAGCAAGAAGATATCCTTGCGGAAGAAGCCTACATCAGAAATGCCAATATGAGCTTGAAAGTTGAGAAGATTTGGCTCGGGCTGAATAAGGCCATTCTATACCTTTATCAAAGTCAACAATTGTCCATAGCGGAGATTTCACGAATTGCGAATACTAGTGAGAATTATATCCAAATGCTAATTGATAAACATTCTAAAGAGTAATAGCTTTTGTTCCCACATCCCAAATATACTCACGCAAAAACCCGCTCCAACTCCAACTCCAGCCCCAAACTTTCAAAATGCAATACCGCTCCAACTTTCAAGGTATTCAACTCCTGATATGCCCCATCTAGTGGATTGGTATACACCTCCACACTATTGTTTTTCAAATTGATGATCCACACTTCGGGAATTCCTGCCTCTGCGTACAATGGCAATTTGATCTTGCGGTCTTTTTGGAGGGTGGTATCGGCCACTTCAATTAAAAAATGGACATCTTCTGGTCGCGGATGTTGATGGCGGTATTTGTGTGCTTGAAATTTGGCAATGTTCAGGTCTGGTTCGGGCTCAGAATATTCATCGATGCGAATGGGGTTTTGACCTTTGATGATTGCTTTGCCGTGCAGCAGCAGGAGTAACATTTCATGGAGGTGATCCAACATACTGGAGTGGAAACTTTTTATCGGGCTAATCTTGATAATTTCACCGTGGATCAGTTCAACGCGGTCATCAGGCGCGAGGATACCTACCTCAGCCATTTTGTAATAATCGTCAACAGTAAATAATTTGCGTTGGGCTTGAACCGCCATTTTATGCTGTTTTTTACACAGATAAATCGTAATGATTTAGCACACGCCTTCGGCGGTGTTAAATCAGATTTTTTTAGCCACAAATTGCACAAATTTTCACAAATTAAAGCACGAACTTCGTTCGTAAAGGGAGCAAAAACGTAAGTTTTTGCCCTAATTTGTGAAAATTTGTGCAATTTGTGGCTAAACTCAAAAAAAACTCCACCGAAGGTGGACTGCGAAATTTTTTCGATATTCTTCCCTCACAAACTCCCCCGCCGCACCAAATAAAACGGATTTTTCATCTTCTCCTGCTTCCCTTCCAGCAGCAGTTGCGCCGCAGTGCGCCCCATGGCTTCAAAATCGGTGGTGATCACCGTGATGTCCAATACCTCTTTGAGGGTGGTATCGTTAAAAGAAATCAGGCCAACATCCTGCCCCAGATGCAAGTCCGTTTGGCGGATTTTTTTGATCAATTCCGCCAGGTCGGTCTCTTCGATCACGCAATACGCGGTACCCGCCTGAACAGATTCCTCGCTGGCTGTTTCGATGATTTTGTAGGTCTTTTGGTAATTGACACAGTAGTTGTGAAAGCCTCTGGCGATTTCGGTGGGGTAGTTGCCGTCGCTGGGCATGACCAGCACCATTTGGGTGTACTTTTGCAGCAGCTCATTGGCCGACAACAGGGCATTGAAAATGTCGCGCTGAAAATCCTGAAAAACGGCCAGGTGCTTGGTGGGCAAGTGGGGATAATCCTTGTCCAGAAAAACCAATTCTTCCGGAGGAATGCTTTTCATTACTTCTTCCAAATTGACTTTATCCAGATCGTGCACAAAATGCGGCATCACCACGTAATAGTTGTACTTGCCCAGGTTGCGCTCGATGATGTCGGCAAACAATTTGGCGTTGTAGTGGTGTACTTGCAGGTCTACTTGAGCTTTATCCCCCAGGGTTTGCAAAAACGAATAGTAAATCAAGCGCTTGTAAGAGCTGAGTTTGTTGGCAATGAGCAAGATGCGCATTTTCCCATCGCTTCCTCCCGACACGTAATATCCTTTTCCCTGCACAGAGAGGATAAAGCCTCGTTCGCGCAACTCGCGGTAAGCCTTTTCAACGGTATCCCTGGCCAGATCGTGGTGGGCACTCATTTCACTGATTGAAGGCAATTGGCTGTTTTTTTTCAGGATGCCGCGCTCAATGTCCGTGATCACCGCTTCTACGATCTGCTTGTATTTGGGGGTTTTGGATTTGTGGTTGAGGTGGAGGTTGTGCATTTGATCAGCTTTCAGCGATCAGCTGTGAGCTATCAGCGGTCAGCTCAGCAGTCAGCCGAAAATTTGCTGAAAGCTGACTGCTGATAGCTCACAGCTGACCGCTAAATTATCTTACGAATGCTACTGCTACTCCGCCATCTACGTTCAGTACGTTTCCGGTAGATTTGGCCAGGCTGCCGTCTACGAATACCAGTACTGCTTTGGCGATGTCTTCTGGCAGGATTTCTTCGTTGAGCAGGGTACGTGCGGCGTACATTTTAGGCAGCTCTTCTACGGCGATGCCGTAAGCTTTGGCACGACCTTGCGCCCAATCGCCCTCCCAAATTTTGCTGCCACGCAACACCGCATCTGGATTGACCGTATTGACGCGTATTTTGTCTTTACCCAATTCGGCAGCCAACAGGCGCGTCATGTGTTGCTGGGCAGCTTTTGCAGTGCCGTAACCCACGTTGTTGGGGCCAGCGAAAAGGCCGTTTTTGCTGGCGATGTTCACGATGTCGCCATCCTGGCCTTGCGCCCGCATGATCGCCACGGTTTGCTGACTGACCAGGAACTGACCTTTGACCAACACATCTTGCAGGATATCCCAGTCTTTGAGTTCGTGGTCTTCCAGGGGTTTGGAGATCGACAAGCCGGCGCAATTCACCACGATGTCAACGCCGCCGAAAGCCAGGATTGATTTTTGGAGCGAGTCTGCGATGGCTTCAGGCTTGGTTACGTCGATGGCCACGGCGATGGTGGAGTCTTTGCCGTATTTCTTTTTGAATTCCGCTTCGGTTTCTTCCAGGCGGTCGCGGTCAGCCAATACGGCAACCGCTCCGTTTTGAATCAGGATTTCCGCAATGGCTTTGCCGATGCCACCCGTTCCGCCGGTGACGTAGGCTACTTTGCCCGACAAGTTTTTGGGTTTGGGCATGCGCTGGAGTTTGGCCTCTTCCAGGAGCCAGTATTCGATGTTGAACGCTTCTTGCTCAGACAAACCCACGTATTTTGAAACCGCCTCAGCACCCTTCATCACGTTGATGGCATTGGTGTAAAACTCAGCAGCTACCCGAGCGGTTTGTTTGTCTTTGGCAAAAGTAAACAGCCCCACTCCAGGGTACAAAATCACCACCGGATTGGGATCGCGCATCGCCGGACTATCTGGATGCTTGCAACGCTCGTAATATGCCGCATAATCGGCACGGTAGGCTTCAAATTGCTGCAAAATGTGTGCCTTCAGGTCGGTTCCTTCGCTGGGAAAATCCAAAACCAATGGGCGAATCTTGGTGCGCAAAAAGTGATCGGGGCAACTCGTTCCCAGTGGTGCCAGATGGGCCAAATCATTGGAATTGATGAACTCCAGTACCCGGGCATCGTCGGTAAAATGCCCCACCATGCGGCGGTAGCTTGAAGCCAGACCACGGAGCGTTGGCATCACTGCGGCGGCTTTTTGGGCGCGTTCTGCTGCTGGAAAAGACTCCATTTTGGCTCCACCAAACACTGGGCGGGTTTTGCCATAATTTTTTTCCAAATACACCGAAGCGGCTTCGATGACTTCCAGGGTATTCACATAAGCTGCGTAGGAAGTATCTCCCCAGGTAAACAAACCATGTCCACCCAGGATCAACCCACGCAAATTGGGGTTTTCTTTGAGTGCTGCTTCCAATTTCAGTCCCAAATCAAAGCCTGGGCGTTGCCAGGGAATCCAGGTCATGGTGTCGCCCCAAATTTCTTTCATGATGGCCTCACCGTCTTTGCTGGCGGCCAGGGCAATCAGGGCATCGGGGTGCAGGTGATCGATGTGCTTGAAGGGAAGCAGCCCGTGCAAAGGCGTATCGATGGATGGCGTTGCGCATTTGGGGTCAAAGAGGCAATGGTTGAAGAGTTCTACCATCTCGTCTTCAAATTCCAGGCCACGGTAGCGGCGCTTGAGGGTATGCAGTTTTTCTACGTACAGGTTGGCGCAGCCCGCTTTGGTCAGGGTGCCGATATCGCCGCCAGATCCCTTCACCCACATCACTTCTACACTCTCACCCGTAAGGGGATCGGTTTCCTGAATTTTGACAGAGGTATTGCCTCCGGCGTAATTGGTGAGGCGCAAATCTGCACCGAGCAGATTGGAGCGGTAGATGAATAAATCTACCTCATTGCCAGCAAGAGAGGTGGCGTAAGCATCGTCCCAAAGGTAACTTACGTGTTGGAATGCAGCGGTGATGGACATGTTGAAATAGTTTTGAATGAGCTTTCACTGCTCAAAGATAAACAATTCAAAGTGGGTTGCCTTCCTGAACTCTCCTGAAGGTCGAGGGAGTTTACCGATTTTCTCGCGTTACGCATTTTAACCGCAGAGTAAACGAGTTGACGCAGAGTTTCGCGGAGTTTTTTTAAGGGCACCTTCGGTGCGCAGAGGTATCGGAGGTCGCCATTGTTGAGGCTTGATTCGTTGCCCTAAATCAAGCCTCCGCAGTGTCCTTGATTTAGGCAAAATCCTTCTGGAAGACGATCTCAAGCCACCGCAGGTGGCAAACTCCTTGACACTAAAAAAACTCCGCGAAACTCTGCGTCAACTCGTTTACTCTGCGGTTAATGCACGTACTGTGAGGCAATAATTCAGTCATTGATTGATTTTGTGGGTAGGTTGGCCAGATTACTCTTTTTCCAGAATAAAAGCCAGATCCCATAAAAAAGCGGGTACCTCAAATTTCAGACTGCCGTTTTGGGCACTTAGTCCAGTTGCGCTGGACAAAACCGCACCCGTGAAGCAATCGTAGAAACTCACTTTGTACAGCCCGTTTTGCAGATCACTCAAGGCGATGCTGCCACCAACAACGGGTGTTGGAATCCCCTGATCCCGCACCTGCCGCCAGTTGTACTTGGTGTTGTGTACCCATCCAGCTGCCATTTCGCCATTGGCAGCACGAACGACATATACGGCATGTGGGGCCACCACAATGCCTTCAATTTGATACGAAGCAATGGAAATCCAGTCGACACCCAGGTTGTCGACCTTGATTCGGTGCAATCCGGCAGGTACATTGATGGCATAAGTTGTTTTCGGCGCTGCATTGGCTTTGTTGACCACCAATTTGTCATCCAGGTAAATAGTGACGTTAGGTGACTCCCCTTTTTCGCTGCCTGTGGTTACCTTGAATTTTCCAGCAACGGGAAAGAGCACCTCGAAGCTTGAAGGATTGCGCAATTGCGGGTTAAATTTCATGCCAAACAAATACTTACTCAGGCGGACATTGGCAGGAGTGACCGCCCCGGATTCGTCAATGGTGATTTTGGAGTCGGTTGCTTGTCCCCAATCGGAAATCGACACCACCGCTAGTGTCGCTCCCCCACCCCCGATGGATTTGGCATTGGCGGGTTTGAAGTTGGCTTGCAAAAAGGGGATTTTTGCCAGCAGGTTGTTCAATGGAGAAAACAGCCCATACAAATTGCGGGGTTCCACATAAGAATCCCACCACCAGGTGGCCGCAGCCCCCAAAGCCCCCGAAAAGGCCGAAGCCCACAAGGTATTGTGCACGTGAATTCCTGCGGGATCAATATTGGACAATCCTTCCCCACCCACACTGATGCCAAACTCACCGCCGAAGGTCGGTTTTCCAAAGGCACTCAGGTTGTTTAGCCCTTTGCTGGCAACCGCTTTTTCTACGTTGTCAATATCAGCGTACAAGTGATTTTGGGTAAAATCGAGCGCGGGCAGGCCCCACAATTCAGGGTCTTCTTCATTGCCATAGCTGGTACTGACCAGGTGCTTGCGGGCATCCAGTTTTTTGAGGTATTGCGCCATTTCATCGTGCCAGTTGCGCACGGCAGAGCGCACAGAAGGGGTAGCAAACTGATCTGTAAAACTCACTTCGTTGAACAGCTCCCAGGCCATGATTTGGGTGCTGTAGCCCCAACGGGCCACGATGTAGCGCAAGCGATTTTTGTGCAGCGCCTTGGCGGCATCCTGGTCAAAGAAATTCCAGGTTTGAACGCATGGCCCGCCATTGATGGCATTGTAGGGGTTTTCACTCCAATTGGGATTTACATTGGACGAGACCTGGCCGTGGTGATTCATACAAAACATCATGTAGATGCCTTGCTTGGCACATTCTTCCAGCATCCAATCGATGTAAAAAGCATTGTTTTGCTGGTATTTTTTCAAACCTTCATACCCATTTCCATTTCGCCATTCCAGTCCCAAGCCCCAATGCGCCAACCACAAGCGCATGAAATTGGCTTTGGCAGCAGCCATCGAACCCAGCCATTTTTTATAGTCCAGGTACGGATTGTCTTTTTGCCAGCAGAGGTTTTGGCCTACGGGTATATACCCCATGCCATTGTCAAAAGCCAGGTAATTGGTGTTGTTTTTGCGAATGAATCCAGGATTGGGGGAGTCGATGCATTCAAAACTGCCCAATTTGATGGTACTTTCTCCGCTGGGCGTTTTTACTTGTAGATTAAAAGCCCAGGTACCTGTTTCCGTTGGCGAAAACCGGATGCGAAAAGCGCCATTCTCGTTTGGATTTAAACTGCCGTTATTGGTATTGAGGGAAAAATCCTGCATAAAAAAGCCATCCACCGTATCCACTTTGCCTCCCGGCGAAACAAATACACCACTTAGCAAAACTTGGTCGTAGTCATAGGGATTGGAAAAAACTGCACTCAAATCTACAATCGCTTCAAACTTTTGGTATTTGCCCACCCTGCTGCTCAGCGGACTAATGCTGTTGATAGAAGGAGTTTGTGCTTCAAGAAACGATGTGGTCAGAATCATGAAGGCTAAAATAATAATTTCTTTCATACGCTGCGGGGCTTTCGCGGTAGTTTTTAGAAGTGCGAACGCTTACAAAGATAATCGATTCAAACGAATTTGCAGAAAAAGAGGGTGTCCACTGCCATTCTGGGAAATTCAGGGGGTAAATTTTCAGCGGCAACTTTATCAAATCCATTTTTTTCGTAAAACCGGACTGCAGCTTCCAATTTAGGAACCGTACCCAACCACATGCTTTCGATTTGTCTTTCCTGACACCAGGCCATTCCTATATCCATCAATTGCTGTGCCAGGCCATAGGTTTTTCCCCGGTAAGGTGCCGCCACAAACATTTTGCGCAAAGCGACCCGATTGCCACCGAAACCAATAAAGGCAATGGTTCCGACGACTTGATTTTCATCATTGGTGGCTACCCAAAAATTGCCGTTCCCATGCATGTACACCACAGGAATTTCCAAGAGATCGGGTTGGTCTTCCAGGGTTATCGGCACTTGAAATTCAACTTGCTGAATGGGCAGTATCAAATCAACAATGCCCTGGCGGTGTTCCGGCAAGTAGGTTTGAATGCGTATCATAATATACAAAGCCTCCGTGTACTTATTTGATCCAGTATTTTGGTTTTACTTTAGTTCGGGTTGCACTTTCCACACAAGGCGCACAAGCCAAGGGGTTGGCATTGGCGGGGTATGGCGCACAAGTGAACACGGAAGGTTTGAGGGTTTGAGTCCGATTGATGAAAAAGCCGTTTTCTTTTACATCTGATACTTCAAAAAAGCCAAAAACGGCTTCTTTAGGATCACTCGTACATTTCAAATTACCGCGTACCGCTGCTGGTGCGGTATCAAATAGACTACCATTGTTGGAGGAAAGTTGATCCACGGTGCGCCAGTATTCGTAGGCTTCCTTGGATAGTGAGCGTTGTTGGATTTCGATGTAGTAATCTCTGGCGCAATTAGGAATCGATACGATGGGATGCCGGGTAATGCTTTTTCCATTGATCAGGGCATCTGACATAATGTTGGTACAATTGATGAAGCAGCGCTCAATGTCCCAGCAAGGCAATTCGCAACAGGTAAGCCCAACCAAGGCTTCTCTGCGTTGGCCATAAGGTAAACCAAAAAATTGAGTACAATACACCAAATCTTCAAAATGCAGATAAGTCCAGCGGTAATAATCCCCTTTAGTTACAGGGTCTTTGGTATCCAAAAGCACCGTATAGCCGCTAATCGCTGCTCCTATTTTAATATCATCGGTAATGATTTCTTCGCTGTATACTTTGGTAATCGCAGAAACCTCTTTGACCGTTTCAGGGTTGGATTCGTATTTCTGTTGGTCGGGTGTCAGGATGTGCAACACATAGGTTTTGCCAATCTGCGCTGCAAAATTCCGGTCTTTGGGCACGTACCAACCTCGGTTAATGGCATCGTCGACATAATCATACCGCTGGCCCTGATTGTCCATCACCCAGACCTGAGCCTTGGGAATGGCTATATTTAGACCTTTATTAGTAAATGGAGCAGGACGGTAAAGGCGCACTTCTTGCAATCCTTTCTGGGTTGTCAGGTTGGCAGTAATCGAAATTCCATCCACTGATTCGGGCACATCAGCCACAAAAGGACTGATACAAGTGCACATGCTAAGCCCCAGGCATACTGTCAAAAAACGGGTAAACAATTTCATGAGCTGATTAAAATTTGAAATTATAAGTAAGGGATGGAAACGCAGATCCAAAAATGGACAGTTTGTAGGAATTGGTTTGCAATGCCGGATTCAAATCAAAATAGATGGAATAGGCATTTTTCCTACTGTATAGATTGTAGACCGAAAGGATCCAGGTGCCTTTCCATTTGCGGACCACATTGGGATTTGGCTCAACAATCAAAGCCAGATCCAGGCGGTGGTAATTCGGAATGCGCTGCAAATTTCGATTCGGGAAAATGGGCACGGTATTCCCATTCACCGTAAAACTGCCATATGGGAAAGTAGAAGGCCGACCGGTACTCAAGGTAAAATTGCCAGATAACGTAACGTTGATGGCGGTACGGTAATTCAGCATCATATTGAGGGTGTGTGGCTTATCGTAATTGGCTGGATACCATGCCCCAGTATAGTTGTGGATCGAGCTGTACTTGGGATCAATCTGGATTTGAGTCCGAGCGTAAGTATACGTCATCCAACCCGTTAAAAATCCGGTATTCTTCCGCGCCATCAGTTCGATGCCATAAGCACGACCTTTGCCCTGAATAATTTGTTGCTCCAGGTCTTTTGAGAAAATCAGATCCGCCAAATCCCGGTAATCTGGAAATTGCTGCGACTTGCGGTAATAAATTTCTGCCGAGGTTTCCCATTTGTTTTGTTTCAGGTTTTTGAAAATCCCCAAAGCAACCTGATCGGCAATCTGCGGTTGAATATTGACATCACTGGTAGTCCAACGTGCGGTTGGCAAGGCGGCAGTGGTATTTGAAATCAATTGAACGTACTGCCGCATGCGGTTGTAGCTCGCTTTGATCGAGGTGTTTTCATCAAGCCCAAAACGCAAAGACAAGCGAGGTTCAAATCCTGCATAGGACTTGGAGACTTCTTTGTCGCTAAAATATTGTAATCCCGTGATGTTCTCTTCTGTGCGCAAAGCGTCCGGTGCATAAGTGTACACACTATCTGGCCCCATGCGCTGAAAAATGGAATACCGCAAACCCGCCAAAACCGAGAAATCAGGATTGATTTTCCATTCGTTTTCCACATAAGCTGCTGATTCATTGGCAAACTCATTTGGAATGTTTACTGGCAGTACATTGGAAAAAGGCCCAGGTTCCAATTGATTGGGATTGATTTGGTAATGGTTGTTTTCCAATCCAAACGAGGAAGTGTGTTTTTCGCCAACGTACACAAATCTCGCCTTGAGCCCTCTCATGCGGATTCCAGAGTTGAGGTTGAAGGCAATAGTGGAATCTGGCACACTGGTATTGGCTTTGTACACACTTTGCACAGCAGAAAGCGTCAGGGAAGTTTTGGTTGTAAAAAACCAGTTAAACCGCAAGGATTGGTTGTACGTCCGATACTTATAGGTACTCGATGTAGCATTTACATTGACCGTATTCAAGGAATCGGAAGGCAATTTAAAGGCATCGAAACTGTAGTAAGAAGTATAGGAAAGTCGCGTTTTTTCTGTTGGTTTAAACAAAATTTTACCGGTGAGGTCATAAAAATTGGCCACCGTATTTTTGATTTTATCTGGACCCAGTTTGAACAAAAAATCATTGAAAGATGCCCTCGTGGAAACCATGATGGCCAGTTTATTTTTGATCAAAGGGGTTTCTATTCCCAATCGACTTGAAATTAAACCGATTCCACCATAAAAGGCCGATTTTTCGAGATCCGGGTCTTTGAGTTTTACATCCAGTACTGAGGAAATCCGGCCACCGTACTCAGCGGAAATGCCCCCACGAGAAAGGGTGACATCACGTACCGCATCTGGGTTAAAAATGGAAAAGAACCCAAACAAGTGCGAACTATTGTACACCGGAGCGTCGTCCATCAGCACCAGGTTTTGATCAATGCTGCCCCCACGCACGTTGATTCCCGTGGCGCCTTCGCCAACAGTGCTCACGCCAGGCAACATTTGCAAACTGCGCACCACATCGATTTCTCCCATAAATGCCGGGATTTTGCGGATGCTGCGGATGCTGAGTTTGGCGATCCCCGATTCGGTATTTTTGATGTTTTCTTCGGGCCTGTTGCTGGTTACGGTTACTTCTTCCAAGAATTGAGCATCAACCGATAAGGGAATGTCCAAAATGATGTTTTTATCGATGTTGACCTCGATGATCTTGGCTTTGTACCCAAGGTAACTGATCCTGATGGAGTATTTTCCCGGAGGGGAAGAGATGCCGTAAAATCCTTTTTTGTCAGTATACGTTCCTATACGGTTTTCCTGAATAAAAACCGCAGCCCCGGTGATAGGCTCTTGTGTAAGCGAGTCGCTTACTGTGCCATAGAAGGTGAAATTTTGCTTCTTCCCATTGTCTTGGGCATCAACCGAAACATAAAGCAATAGGCCTATAGATAACAATAGGTTAGTTAAAAAAAATTTGTGGCTCATGTGAGTGTTTGTGATCTGTTGCGAGCGTCAAAATAGATACTAATCCTGGTACGACCAAATGAATCCCTGTTCAAGTCGGTAATTTACCAAAAGTACTCGATGAATCAACAATAAAGCGATGTGCCAATCGTTCAACTAACTTATAAAAAAAAGTTCAATATGCTGTAACTTTTAGATTGTGCTGCATTATGTAAGCATTACTGTAGAAGCTATCTATCCAAACACACTCTAGGTTAAATAAGCCTTAAACCCAATGAGGAATTGAACCTCTAAGCTTGTTTTTTCTTTTTAATTCCATGAATACCAAAAAAATATACAATTATGCGATGGAGTGGCAAAACGCTTTTGGCGTTGGTGGCAATGCTAGCAATCCCTTATTTTTGGGCAAAAAAAGACGTATCAGAAGTAAAACGGGAACTCAAGTACCTTCCAGAAAACCTTGAGAATCCACACACGCGTGAATTGATCAACGGTTTTGATCAATTTTTTAAACCTGCATTAAATGGGTCACGTACCCCGGGTGCCGCGGTAGTCATCATCAAGGATACCTCTATTTTGTACATGCGTGGACTAGGAATCAAAAACTCCCGGGTACGCGATTCTGTTGATGTCAACACCGTTTTTCGCATTGGATCATTGTCCAAAGGATTTGCAGGTGTATTGAGCGGTATTATGGTGCAAGAAGGCCGTTTTGGCTGGAATGACCGCGTAAAAAAATACTATCCTGACTTTCAATTGTCAACTGCAGACCATACCGAAAATGCAACTATAACGCATTTGTTGTCGCACACCACCGGAATGCCTTATCACACCTATTCTGATTTGGTGGAAGGCGGATGGACCTTGCGCAACATTGCGGCCAGACTGCGCCGGGTGCGCCCTGCGGCTCCATTGGGCAAACTGTACAACTATCAAAATGCAGTATTTAGTCTGATCGAGGAAGTGATGCAAACCACGACGCACCACACGTATCAACAACTGTTGCGCGATCGCATTTTTGAACCTGCTGGGATGGAAACCGCTTCGGTCACTTATCGGGAAATGTTGCAAACCAAAGATAAGGCATTTCCTCATGATAACCTGGGTGGCCGCATGGACATCACCGCTAAGTACTACAATACCTCCGCCGCAGGTGGAGTCAATGCCAGCATCAACGATATGGGCAAATGGCTCCAGGTATTGCTGGGCAATCGGCCAGATATCATCAAAAGTTCTTCACTGGATCACGTTTTTGCTCCCTTGATCACCACTAGCAACGAGCGCCGGGTTTTTCCCCATTGGTCACCCATGCGCGATGCCTACTACGCCCTGGGCTGGCGGGTGCTGGATTGTGGTGCCGATACCCTCATTTACCACGGCGGCTACGTCAATGGCTACCGCAGTGAATTGGCGTTTGACCGCAAAGAAAAAGTAGCCATTTGTGTGCTATTCAATGCACCTAGCCCCATTGCCAGCTCGTGCATTCCTACTTTTTTTGACATGTACCGCTTTCACGCTGACGAGATCAAACAATGGGAAACTACAGGAAAATATAAATCTGCGCTCAGTTATCAAAGCAGATAGCAAGAAATAAATAAGCACGTATTGTAGGGCGGGGCTTGATTGGCTCCGCTCTTTTTTATATTTGTTGTTCAAACCAGGTTTCATGCAAATTCGCACAGCTACTCTTGCCGATTTAGAGGGCATTACCCGCTTGTTTTTTTCTACCGTAAACAATGTAAATGCCAAAGATTACAGCCCGGAACACATCCAGGCCTGGGCAGAGGCAGCGTTTGATCAAGAGTTTTGGGCAGACAAAATCTCAACCTTGCACTTTTGGGTGGCCGATACCGAAGACTCCGAATTGTTGGGATTCATTTCTTTAACGTCGGAAGGCTACCTTGATCATCTTTATGTGCACGATAAGCACCAAAATGAAGGCATTGCCAGCGACCTTTTGGCGATCCTGGAAGCAAAAGCCCGTGAATTGGGAATCGATAAAATTGACTCTGAAGTAAGCATTACTGCCAAACCTTTTTTTGACCAGCATGGCTTCCTAACCGAGAAAGAGAACCGCAAAGAATGGAAGGGATTGGTATTTGTGAATTATTTGATGGTAAAGACAATATGAAAGACTTTATGAACTGAACGTCTAATTGAATTTTGCCAATCCTGGATAATTGCCTACTTTGGTGAATCAAAAACGTTCGCCAATGTCCATTAAATATTCAATTGTTTGGTTTGCTTGCCTGCTTAGCCTGGTTTTTTCCTGCCAAATGCGGCCAACCTACGACCTCGTCATCCGCAACGCTACTCTTTATGACGGCAGTGGTAAAGCGCCTACCAAAGGCGATATTGCCGTAAATGCCGACACCATCGCAGCCATTGGAACCGTGAGTGGCAAAGGCAAAACTGAAGTCGATGCCAATGGCATGGCGGTAAGCCCAGGTTTTGTCAACATGCTGAGTTGGGGCACGATCAGCCTGATCAAAGATGGACGGGGCTTGAGCGACATCAGACAAGGAATCACCCTGGAAGTTATGGGAGAAGGCGAGTCGATGGGGCCACTCAACGACAAAATGAAAAAAGATGCCCAAGACTATCAAAGCGACGTCAAATTCAAAGTGGATTGGACCACCTTGGGCGAATACCTGCAAGGTTTGGAGAAAAAAGGAGTAGCCCCCAATGTGGCATCTTTTGTAGGCGCAACCACCCTGCGCATCCATGAAATTGGTTACGACAACCGCCCTCCTACCCCTGAGGAATTGACCAAAATGCAAATGTTGGCGCGCGAGGCCATGGAAGAAGGCGCCTTAGGCATCGGTTCATCTATGATTTATGCTCCTGCGGCTTATGCTTCAACTGAAGAACTGATCACCCTGAGTCGGGTTGCCGCACAGTATGGCGGCATTTACATCACCCACATGCGCAGCGAAGGCAAAAAACTACTGGAAGCAGTAGATGAGGTTTTACAAATTGCGAAAGAAGCCAAGATTCCCGCAGAAATTTACCACCTCAAAGCGGCTGGCAAAAGCAACTGGCCCAAAATGGATCGCGTGATTGCCAAAATAGACAGCGCCCAAAAAGCAGGGTTAAAAATCAGCGCTGACATGTACAATTACGTAGCTGGCGCAACTGGATTGGATGCCTCGATGCCCACCTGGGTGCAAGAAGGCGGCTACGAAGCCTGGGTAAAACGCCTGAAAGATCCGGTTTCGCGCAAGCGCGTCATTGCCGAAATGAAGACCAACGCTCAGGATTGGGAAAACCTGTACTATGCGGCTGGATCGCCTGAAAACATTCTCCTGGTAGAGTTTCGAGCCGATTCCCTGAAAAAATTTACCGGAATGACGTTAGGAGCTGTCAGCAAAATGCGAGGCACCAGCCCCGAAGAAACGGCTTGTGACCTGGTAATTCAGGATGGCAGCCGGGTAGGTACAGTTTATTTCCTGATGTCGGAAGACAATGTCAAAAAACAAATTGCCCTGCCCTATGTATCTTTTGGTTCTGATGCAGGAGCACTGGCCGCTGAAGGAGATTTCCTCAAGTCGAGTACACACCCACGCGCCTATGGCAATTTCGCCCGCTTGTTGGGCAAATATGTTCGGGAAGAAAAGGTGATCACCCTGCAAGAAGCAGTGCGGCGCTTAAGTTCCTTGCCTTGTAGCAACCTCAAAATCAAAAAACGCGGCATGCTGGCTCCAGGTTATTTTGCCGACATTGTGGTTTTTGACCCCACCACCATTGGCGACAAGGCCACGTTTGACAAACCGCACCAGTATTCAGTGGGCGTGCAGCATGTATTTGTCAACGGCATTCAGGTCTTGGACAAGGGCAAGCCAACGGGAAAAGCAGCAGGGAGATTTGTAAAAGGCCCTGGTGCAAAGTAATTGACTTTTTTATTGGCTTTCAGATAGTTGTGTAAGAAAATTCGATTCTTTAATTTTTAAAATGAAGTTTGAAAGATGAAATCTTTTCTACTCTTACTGATCTGTGTGGTTTGCAATACCCTTGTGGTTTACGCCCAAAAAGACATCAAGAACAGCATCCTACGCGACCCTGCTGATTACCACTACATCGATTTTGCAAATTATCCGCGCAAGGATACGTCGCTGCCTATCGGTGTATTTGATTCAGGTACAGGTGGGTTGACTGTGTTTGATGCAATTGTGCGTTTTGACGAATACAACAATAAAACTGGTGCAAAAGGACACGATGGCGTTAAAGATTTTTCTACCGAAGATTTCATCTACCTAGCAGATCAGGCCAATATGCCTTACGGAAATTATTCTTCGGTGGGCAAAACCGATTTTTTGAAAGAACTCATCCTCAAAGATGCTCAATTCATGTTGGGCAGCAAGTACTACCAGAATACTACCCTCTCAACAGATAAGAAACCGATCAAGGCTCTGGTCATTGCGTGCAATACCGCTACCGCTTACGGCAAAGAATACATTGAAGAAATGCTGCGCGAAGCCAAATCAGACATCAAAGTCATTGGGGTCATCGATGCAGGATCTCGTGGTGCCCTGGAGTTGTTTAAAAAAGACGAAAATGGCACCATTGGCGTATTTGCTACCGCAGGTACGGTTGCATCAGGTGGCTACAAGCGCGCCATTGAACGCTACAAAAAAGAATTGGGCTATAGCGGCAATATTCAGGTGTTCAGTCAAGGAGGGGTGGGATTGGCCGAAGCCATTGACGAAGAGTTGAACTACATTGATAAAAAGGCGGTTGAAGTACGCCCCACTTACCGCGGTCCGAATGTCAAAACAGAGGCAAGTCTGAAAATTGACCGGCAATTGATGAAGATTTACAATTTCGATTTCAGTGCCTACAAAATGCTGTGCGATGCCAAACGGGTAGACGATTGTGGCGATCTACAAATCAATTCTGCTGAAAACTACGTACGGTACCACCTGGTAACCCTACTGGAACAAATGCTGCAAACTCCTGAAGTTGAGCCAATGAAAGCCATGATCCTGGGCTGTACCCACTATCCTTACATGACGCAAACCATCCAGCAAGTACTTGGCGAGCTGCGTGAGTACAAAGAAAAAGGCAAATACCGCTACCGCAAATTGTTGGCCAAGGAAATTACCCTCGTTGATCCATCGGTCAATACAGCCCGCGAGTTGTATACCTATCTCCAGGCTGAAAAATTGACCAATTCGGCTGGAAGCCTTCAAAACAGCGAATTTTTCATCAGCGTACCCAACACCAGTCTACCAGGAGTAGGGCTCGAACCCGATGGCACCCGCTTTACCTACGATTACAAATATGGTCGCCAGGTTGGGCAAGGCGTGCAATACACCCTTACTGCGCCATTTAGTCGGCAAAACATCCCTGCCAGCATCGCCGAGCGGCTCAATCTCCAGATTCCGGAAGTGTTCAAGTTGATACAGGTGTTTGAAAAACAAAGCCCCAAAACCAGGTTTTTGCGTTCAGATGAGCGACTTTAATCCAAATGACGCCTTTCAGCGGTTTGGAAGTATTTAAGTAGGGGAAGCCGTTGTTTATGTTTATCTTGCGGCCTTTCATTTGGTAATGATTCCCTAAGAGTGTGTTTGGAATTCTACTTCATGCTCTTTAACGAACTTCCACTTACGTCTAAAAATCAGTATTTTAATGAGAGATTTTGCACAAATTACCATTCAGGATCCGATGAGCGCAGCAAAGCCATTGAATTTTCTGGATCGCTTCTGGGTAAGCTTGCTTAAGGATTCTAGGGATTTACCACTCATGCAGCTTACCGCCAAAATCACATTGACTTTGCTTCCGCTGACAGTCTTGCTATTTTTTACGCATGGCTGGGTTTGGGGACTGGTTTTTGTGGCTCATTTTTACCTCAACCACTTGTATTTCAAAGGGCCGTTTGGTTTGATGTTGCATTGCGCCATCCACCGTCCTTTGTTCAAAAAGGAATACGAGGCGTTGAACAACTATTTACCCTGGTGTCTGGCACCCTTGTTTGGACATACGCCTGAGACCTACCGTGCACACCACATTGGCATGCACCACGCTGAAAACAACATGGAGACCGATGGTAGCTCTACGCTGCAATACCAACGCGACGACATGCGTGATTTCCGCAAATACGTGACTCGTTTCCTCCTTTTTGGAGTATACGAATTGTACCTATACCACCGTTCCAAAAACCGCAAGTTTTTCATGAACCGCATCCTGGCGGGTGAAATTGCGTTTTACACCATGGTGATTGTGCTTTGTTTTGTCAACTTCACGGCTACTTTCTTTGCCTTTATCTTCCCTCTGATTGTATTTCGGGTAGTAGCCATGCTGGGCAACTGGTCGCAGCACTCTTTTGTGGATGCAGAAGACCCCGAAAATCCGTACAAAAACAGTGGGACTTGTATCAACCACTTCTACAACCACAAATGTTGGAACGATGGCTACCACATCAGCCACCACATTTTCCCGCACATGCACTGGACGGAGCACCCCAATCACTTGCTGCAGCATCAAAATGAGTATGCAGAAAATAAGGCTTTGGTGTTTGAAAACCTGGATTTCCTCCGTGTTTTCATCCTGTTGATGCAAAAAAAGTACGATAAACTGGCCGATCACGTGGTCAACTTCAACGGCACCTTCAAGTCGAAAGAAGAGATTATCGAATTGATGAAACAACGGACTATGAAGATGGAGCAAGTTCCAGCTATGTCTGTGTAATGGGTTCTAAATCATGACAGAAAAAGCTGGGCAATTGATCATTGTTCAGCTTTTTTTGTAAATAAGGAACGGAAATAAAATAAAGTAAACACCTGACTGGCTCTTTTTTGATTTTGCTGCGTTACTCCTCAGTTGCGTAGGCTTGCTATGCGCCTTCCTCGTGCCTTGCCAAATCAAAAAATAGCTCAGTCAACTTGTTTACTTTATTTCATTTCCGTTCCTAAACAATTACAACGCGCATTAAAAGTGAATAAGCGACACTTACACATTTAAAAAAATCCCTCTATATTTGTCATTCTCCGATTCCTATCGTACCTTAAGCTCCTGTTGTAGCATATTTTGTAAACACTGTACTTACTGTCCACCTAGAATTATGAAAACTCAACAATTCATCCTTGCTTCCAATGAATGGATTCCCATCAATGGAACTACCTCTACTGATCTAACCAATGGAGAATTGGCATTGGTTTTTGGCGCCAAACACCTGATTGCAGATGAAAATACGCGCCATAAGATTCGACAAAAGTATCCTGATGCGGATATCATTTACTCTTCTACCGCAGGAGAAATCATGGACAATCAGGTACTCGACAACACGCTTTGCATTTCCGCAATTTCTTTTGCTTCTACGCAAATACAAAGCAATTTGATCAACATTCAGCAACACGACAATAGTTTTGAAGCAGGCAAGCACTTATTCAAATCACTGAACAGCAAAGGCTTAAAAAGTATTTTCCTGGTTTCGGACGGAACAATGGTCAATGGCAGTGACCTGATAGCCGGCTTAAATTCCGAAAACACCATAGGCGTAACCATTAGTGGAGGACTTGCTGGCGATGGGAGTAATTTTGAGAGTACCCTTACCGGACTCAATGAAACGGTTGGGCAAGGCAACATTATCGCCATTGGCTTTTACGGTGATGCATTGGAGGTTTACCACAGCTCTCTGGGGGGATGGGATGAATTTGGCAGGGATCGAATCATCACCAAATCAGACAAAAACGTGTTGTATGAAATTGATGGAAAAAATGCCTTAGATTTGTACAAAGAATACCTGGGGGCATTTTCAGATGAATTGCCAGGATCAGCGCTTCTCTTTCCTATTTCCATAAAAACGACGGACAGTGAACAAAAATTAGTTCGCACCATCTTAACCATTGATGAGGAACAAAAAAGCATGACCTTTGCCGGAAACATGCCCGAAGGAGCAACCGTACGCTTGATGAAAGCCAATTTTGATAAGTTAACCGAAGCTTCTGCTGAATCCGCTCGTCAGGTGATGCACAAGGCTGCTCATAATCAGATAGACTTGGCCATTCTGGTAAGTTGTGTGGGACGCAAACTGATTTTGCAAACCCGAACCGAAGAAGAAGTTTGGGCTGCCCGCTCCATCCTTGGAGAAACCACTGCCATCACTGGTTTTTATTCTTATGGAGAACTATCCCCCTACAACCCCAGTGGCCGTTGTGAGTTGCACAATCAAACCATGACGATTACTGGTTTTTATGAAAATCTCTAATTCGCCCATTTACCATGGACATCCACCCTACGCTAGCATCCCAGCTCAAAAAACATTTCAATGGTTCAGCACCTGTTGACCCTAGTCTTGATGTTTTTTTACAAGCCATCTCGAGCCATTACTATTCAATGGAACGAGACAAGCGGCTAACCGAGCATGCCTTTGAAGTCAGCGAAAAAGAATACCAGGAGTTGCTCAGTGATTTGCGCAGGGAAAACGAACTCAAAAAGCAATCGATTTCCAAAATCAAAGCAGTCACCCTGGCATTGGATGCGAATACCCAAAGCGAAGATCATGGCGAAGATTTGCTGGATGTAATTCAATTTTTAGAGCGACAGATTGTCAAGACCAAAATACTGGAAGAGGAGCTGCTCAAAGCCAAAGAAATTGCCGAATCTTCATCGAAGGCAAAAAGCAATTTCCTTTCGGTAATGAGTCATGAGATTCGAACTCCGCTGAATGCAATTATTGGTTTTATTCACCTTTTGACCACGGAAGAGCACTTGCCTGGTCAAGAAGAATACATTCAAGCAGTAAATGTTTCTTCACAGAATTTGTTGAACCTGGTCAACGACATCCTGGATTTCTCAAAAATTGAAGAAGGCAAAATCGACTTTTTACACAACAAGATCAACATCAAAACCCTGATCCATGAGATCAAGTTGGCCAATATGTTTAAGGCAAACGAACGGGAAAACAAAATCAGCGTAATGCTGGATGATGAATTGCCTGGGTTAGTATTGGGGGATGAAGTTCGTTTAAGTCAAATTCTGAACAACCTGATTTCCAATGCCATTAAATTTACACATCGCGGTCAAATAAAGATTGAAATCAATAAACTCAGTGAAAACGAAGATTTTCACACCATCCAGTTTACCGTCAAAGATTCTGGAATCGGTATTGCTCCAGATGCCAAGCACATTATTTTTGAACGTTTTACCCAAGCCAATTCCGAAATTGACCGCCAATATGGTGGATCAGGCCTGGGACTTTCAATCGTGAGTAAATTATTGGAACTACAAGGCAAATCGATTTCCGTTGAAAGTGAGTTGGGTAAAGGTTCAGAATTTACTTTTTCCATTGATTTTGGGAAATGTCCTGAAGAAGAAACAGTTGATTCAAGTTCAAAGCCCAAACTTTCTCATGACTTGTCGGGCATAAAAATCTTGTTGGTGGAAGACATGTACATCAACAGCATTATGGCCAAAACCATGCTGACCAACTGGAAAGCGGAGGTGGATTTGGCTGAAAATGGCAAAATCGCCATTGAAATGTGCGAACAAAATGAGTACGACATCATTTTGATGGATTTGCAAATGCCTGTGATGGATGGAATCACCGCTACTACTCGCATCCGGCGTTTCAATACTGTGGTCCCTATTATTGCGCTTACCGCGTCTTCCTCCTATGAGACCCAGATTGACATCAAAAACTGTGGCATGGATGACTTTGTACCCAAGCCTTTCAATCCCTATGTGTTGTTCGAAACCATCAAAAAGAGAGTGGGTAGAGTAGTTGCCAATTAGTAATTTTTTGCGTCATACAGAGCATAACCGAAAGCACGATTATCGATCGTGGTGATCAAGATTTTGGCTGAATTCAAGTAAGCAAATTTATCTCCAGCTACCGGAAAACCCGGCAAAGCTTTGCCATTGACATCCAGGGCCCACACTTCATGTTTGGCAGGAATGCTCAGGAGAATTATGGCATTTCTACCTCGCCTATGCACTTCAATTGCCTCTATTTTTGCATCAAATATCTTTTGAAAAACCAAATTATATTCATTCTGTTGATACGCATGAAGAAACAGTTGGTTTTCAGCAGCAGCAAGGTAATCGTAGCGCGGATCACCAATCAGGTCGGCCATACAAAACAGCGTTTTCCCTTCCAATCCAGGAGTTATGGCCAAGGGGAAAGTAGCTCCCTTGGCATCCACAACCCGAGCTTTACCGGTGGCATCGGCAAAGACTATTCGTTTGCTATATTGATCCCATTGCCAATAGATTGGGCTCTGGTTAAGTTCCTTAATTTTGATGGGAGAAAAATGGGGCTGCCCTGCCCTATTCAGTACCTGCAATTGGACTTCATCGGTCAAGGCAAGTAAGTAATCCTCAGTGGTCGATTGAAAAAATTCCAGGGGCTGGGTCACCTTACCGATTCTGGGACCTGGATTCCAGCCACTCAACGGGCTTCCATCGGCATTTAAGCCATAAATGCGGCCATCGGTACAAGCATAAAAAAGGAATTGATCCCGCCCACCCATGGTAATCCCTGAACTGGTTGGCAACTGCAAAGATAGTGGGAATCCTGGGAGGGATTCTGCGGTAGATTGCAAGCCGTAGATGGAAGTAGACGTAGCAAAAAACAAATGGTGCTGGGGCTGATTCAACCAGGGTTGCTCAATAATTTTCCCTTTAATGGCGCCATCCAGTTTTTTGGACCAACGCAATTTCCCTTGAGCATCCAAAAATACCAAAGCATGATCAGGAGTTTCAACACACCATCCGTTCCAATGATCCAACGGCGCAACTTGAACAGCTTCCTCCGCGGGAAGATCCGTTTGCCACAGCACTTGTACCCTATCCTCTTGCTCTGAAAATGGCTGGGTCGTCGAAAAATTCCACTGCCCCTGATGCCCGTTTCCCTGGAGGTCAAACACTGTTGGGATAGCCAAACCAAGGTTCAATTCACGATTCAGCAGTGCAAATGCTTTCCCCAATCCTTGCTCCCGATTCAAGCGAACCCATAATCCTTTGACGGAAGTTTTCAAATGTTGCTGCACTGTATTTCCAACCAGTAGAGCATCAATCCAGCGTTCCAGGACATTTGCGGAAGGTGCAATGATCAGGTATCGATCCATCGCCATCAATGCAGCTTGATGAATCTCTAAGTCGTCCAAACCCAAATCCAATACGGGTTGAATTGTATAAGTTTGGTAAGGGATAGCGGGCAAGGCACCAAAGCGATTGGCAAGCGTTTTGAGCGCTGTTTGAACTTCGTCGGCTTTTTCAAAGGGCAAAATACAAATGGTTTCGGGATCTTGAGGAGCCCCCATTTGTGCAAGAAAAGGCAGTTGCTTAGATAGCTCGTTGATCCATTGATACTTTGGATGCATAGACCACCAAGGCTCAAAGGAACAAACATCTTCGGGGATGAAGGATAGGATAGAAGTTGAATAGTCGGAAATATTCTGGTTGAGAAAGAATTTCCCAGCAAGCTGCTTTGATTTGGATCCAAGTTGCAGGACTACCTTATCGCTTATTTCATTAAGTCCATTTTGGGTTAGTCCCAAAAAAGTGGACAATTTCGGGTAAAAGAATTGCAGTTGTTTGGGTGCAAAAGGCTCAACCCAGTTTGCGCATCGCCCATTTTTTATATCCAGAATGGCTTCTTCCACCAAAGAGGCTTGATTGGACAGCAAATGAATGCCATTGAGTTGCGCCAAAGACCATTCTTCTGAGCCTTTTTGCTGGTGAAAATGTTGAATAGACACTCCCCTCAATTCCGTAGTAGAAGTTGAAGCATAATTTTTGCGCGCTGTCTGATGGTTTTCACTGGCAAGACTAAGAAACAAAATACCAGTTTGCTGTTTTGTCAGTGGCAACAACACCTTGTGCCAAACCTGATCATCGAAGGGTATCGTTCCTTTTTCATCAACAAAAGGAACGATTGCCAAGGCATTGGCAGGGATACAGTCTTCCGGTCGGGAAGGACTTTGGCAGGCATTTAGTCCAGCTAGAATGATTAGCCCTAAAATTAACCGAAGGGAGGAGTAAAGGTAAAGCGTTGGCAATCCCAGTTTTTGACTTATCTTTACACACACATTAATTCCTGATTATTCCTATGAGAAATATTTTTCTTCGCATTGGAAGCCTGCTCGGTTTTTTGGCCGTGGCATTAGGCGCCTTTGCTGCACACGGCCTTCGCCCCCATCTCAGTCCTCAGCGCTTTGATACCTTTGAAACAGCAGTTCGGTATCAATTTTACCATGCCATAGCCATCCTACTGATTGCCATTTTAAGCCATTTCGGGAGAAAGAAAATGCTCCGCATCTCGGCTTGGGCTTTCACTGTCGGAGTGGCGTTGTTTTCAGGTTCTTTGTATGCGTTGAGTACGCAAGAATTACATCACCTATCCGTCAGTTGGCTTGGCCCGATTACCCCATTGGGTGGATTGTGTTTTTTGACGGGTTGGGGAGCGCTGTTCTCCTCCAGCTTTTTGCACTACGATCGTTCTGAAAAGCCAGAAAAAGAATAATTGCAGAGACGCGATGAATCGCGTCTCTACACCTTCTATTCCTGATCTGCGTTTTTGCGGCGATTGCGCCACCATACGAAGGCCAAGCCACCTACCAATAGGTAAGGGGTAGCCAACATGTACAGAATGCCCGCATTCAGACCTCTTCCTGCATTTCCACCACCTTTCAGATTGCTTTCCACGGCCATTTTGCACATGGGGCATTGGGCATCCAGATAAGGGGAGCAGATCACCAACAAGATGGCTATAACCAAGCCAATTCTAAAGCATTGCTTTGCGTTCATATCGGCAATTTTTTTTACAAATGTAAAGAATATAATGATGGAACTTGATCAATAATAAGGCATAAGCATAAAGTAGCAAACAGGGCCAGTAATGGCCACATACAGCCAAAGTGGGAATACCCAGCGCGCCATCTTCCGATGACGATCAATTTGATTGGTGTAAGCCCGAATAAAGGTAAACAGGATAAAAGGAAAAATCCCTGCGGCCAAAGCAATATGGCTGAGCAATAGCACCAAATAAAAGGTACGAGTTCCGCCTATAGCTACTTTTTCCAATTCACTCAGCACGCCATCATGGTTGGCATCGCCAAACAAGGTTTCGGGTGTGGTAAAGTGGTATGCCACATAGGACAACAAAAAAAGTACCGATAAAGCGATGGCCACATAAATGGCATTGCGATGTTGCTGTATCTTTTTTTGCTTGACAAAATACAACGCAACCAGCAATACAACTGCCGTTAAGGCATTCAGTGTTGCATAAAAGGGTGGCAGAAAGCTTAAATCAATCCCTTCGGGCATCGGAATTTTTACTCTCCGCATCATGACCACCAATCCTAGCACGGCTACAGTAAGTACCCAAGCTACTCTGTTTAGTTTTTTCTCCAATAGTACGTTTGCTTCCATGTCTATTTCTCTTTTTCACGGTTCAAGTAAGGATCATTGTTCTTGTCGCGGTGCATCAGTACGGTTACGTGTTCGGTCAAACGACGTACTTCGTTGCCATCCCGGTAGTTGTAATATCTGCGAATAACACCTAAGGTGTCAACAATGGCCATCATGCCTGGTTTTGGAAAACGGTATGCCTGAACCAGTTTGGAGTCACTACCTGTAACCACAACTTGAGTAGGATCGGACATTTTGTTCTGCCGAAGAAAAGCCCCTACCCTTGCAGAATCCTGAATAGCCGTATGCAACAAGAACAAGATGTCATTTCTTTCATCAAATTGGGTGTGCAAACTGCCTAGGGCAAAACGCAGGTCATCTCCAGGCTCCAGTTCATTTGCATCAACAACTTTGGCAATTACAACCTTGTTGCTCAGATCAGTAGCAAGATTGATGGAATTCGTATCCAATAGTTTGGGAAGTGTAAAGGAAGGTAATTTCCCGTAGTCTTTTAATTCGGCGCGCATTTTAACTTGGTACTGCTCGCCTTTTTTCAGGTAGTACCAACTCAGTGCCGGCATTACGATCAACATCGCAAAGAGCACCAGCGGTTGAATCCACTTTTTCATTCAATCCTGTTTTTCAATTGTGCTAGCAAAACATTCAAAAATGCGAATTGTTCTGGGATCAAGTGTTATTTACAGTTCAAACACACTCCAAACACAAAAGGCGGGTTTTGACCCGCCTTTTGTGTGTAAACTTGAAAAAGATTAACCTTTCCAGTCCATCTGGTAAGTATGCGGAGGCAACAGGCTACCTTGCTTGGCAGGAGTTGCGGGCAAAGCATTGCGTCGCTGAATTTCATCCCGACGGCTTTTCCAGGCATTGCCTTCCTGAAAGAAAGCAATTACTGCCCAAACCAATAAAAGCATTGGAAGAACGACACTCATCGCTAATCCTTTTACTTCGTATTTCATGTGCATGAACTCGTATACAATGAAGTATGCCTTGTACAAGGACAATACAGCAATCAGTAACCCACAGGTAGCAATCACAATGATGTTGCCATGTACACTGCTGATCATGTGACCCTTGCCAAAAAGCGAGATCAATACTTCAACACCCGTGACTACAGCCAGGAGAACCAGACCGTAACGCACGCGTTTTTTGCTTTCTTCGTAAGATAAATGTGACATCTATCGAGAGTTATAAAGGTTCAACCATAAAGTTCTAAAGGAGATAGAATACCAGGAACACAAAGACCCATACCAAGTCTACAAAGTGCCAGTACAAACCTATCTTTTCTACCATTTCGTAGCCATTCTTGCGGGCAACATATACACCACTCGCTACATTCAGCGCAATGATGGTTAGAAATACTACCCCGGAAAATACGTGAAACCCGTGGAAACCCGTAATAAAAAAGAACAGTGCACCAAATGCAGCAGGGCCGAATTGTTCCGTCTGGGTAACCCCCTTCTTAGCTCCAGCCGTGTACACAAATTTACGGTGCACAAAACCTTTCTCATCCATCAGGTATCCTGCCTGATCACCAGGCTTGTATTCGTGTTGAGCACCGTGCGCAGCAGCACCGTGTTCAGCACTATGACCTCCCGGAGCATGGCGGTGAATCAAAAAACTCTCGCCTTCGCGGAAGGTTTCCAAGCTTTTCTTGCCTTCGTGATCCAAATAATAGCCTTCAGCAGTGTGTGTACCAAAGGTGTTGCGGGTCAAAGACATGTTTTCTTTGCCAATCAGGTTGGTCCATTCCCAAGCTTGGCAGCTCAAGAAGCCAAGACCACCAAAAATGGTCAGAATCATCCAAATCAACACCCCGTTTTTGTTTTCACGGTGTCCTTCCTGTACCCCGCGAACCATGGTTACGGAACTGATGATCAGCAAAAAGGACATAAAAGTTACGAAGATCAATGGCGCCTGACCAAAATAGTCAGAAATACCAAATGGGTCAGTCGCAAATACAAAGTCTGGAACAGGCCAGGTAGGACTACTGAAGCGGAGTGCGCCATAAGTAATCAAAAAGCCGGCAAAGGTAAAGGCATCCGATAAAAGGAAGTACCACATCATTATCTTGCCATAGCTGACCTTAAAAGGAGATTGTGCTCCAGACCAGGCATCTTCACCTTGGTGGTCGTGTTCATGAACATGGTGTTCAAGTGCGGTATCAGTATTCGCCATTAGATAGCTGAATTTTGCTTATTTCCAACAATTAGTTTTTGTTACATTTGGGTCATCAAAAAGAAAAAGAGATAAACCCAGAGCAAATCTACAAAATGCCAGTAGATTAATGTCAGTTCAAAGCGAAGTTTTCGTTTTGGAGTAACCTTTAAACCCAGCGAAAATGCATGCATGACTGCAAGGGCAAGGGCTGTAACACCCCCAACTACGTGAGCAGCATGCACATATGAAAACACATAAACAAATGATCCGGAAGGGTTCGTACTGAGTTCGATGCCAATACCAGACAATGCCAACCATCCCAGGTATTGAGTGAACAAAAACGTGATCCCTAATAGCAACGTTGCGGCCAGACCATATTGGTAAACTTTCTCATTGCCATTCAAAAAAGCCCGATAAGACAGGTGCAAAGTAATACTGCTCGCCAGGATAATCACCGTGCTGAGCGTAAATACTTGTGGCAAACTGAATTCAAGCCAATTGCCAGCAGCTTGGCGCACCAGATAGGCACTCGTCCAAGCAGCAAACATCATCATGATACTTCCACACGCAACCAGCAGTGCAAAAGACTGAGGATGTATCTTATTCCGACCGTAAGCATTGGGGAAGGCTCCTTCCATCATTTTTTAAATTAAAGTTGATCCACCAATAAAACTCCTAAAACAAGCGGAATATACACAAATGAAAAAAACATCAAGTGCAAAGCCGATTTGCGGTCATTATTGCGGTACAGGCGCCAGCCCAACCACGTAAAAAAGATACTCGAAACCACTATACAGACCGTCGCAATCCAATCTGCTACGCCCAAACTTAGTGGTAAAAAACTTACCGGAATAAGCACCAGGGCGTATAGAAAAGACTGAAGCGCAGTGTATTTTTCTTTCTGTCCTTCAGGGCCAGGAAGCAATTTGTATCCTGCACGTTCGTAATCTTCTTTTCCCAACCAGGCAATTGACCAAAAATGGGGAAATTGCCAGAAGAATTGAATCGTAAACAAGGTCAACCCTAAAGCAGAAATGTACCCTTCGGCCGCCGCCGCACCAATCAAAGTAGGCAATGCTCCTGGTATAGCACCAACTGCTACTGCAATCGGAGAAATGCGCTTCAATGGGGTGTACAAAAAGGCATACGACACCAAAGCCAATGTTCCAAAGAAAGCAGTCCAGGGATTAAAAAGCGCCAGGGCAGTAATTCCGACCATGCTCATTAGCCCAGCCATCAATACTGCATCCGCAACTTTCATCCTGCCTGTAGCCAATGGGCGATTGGCAGTACGTTTCATCAATCGGTCAAAGTCTTTCTCTAGAACCTGATTGAGAATGTTAGCAGCAGCAGTCACCAAAAAGCCTCCCAAACAAAGGATAGCGATACTCAACCCAGAAGCTGGGCCTGGCACGGCAATCAGGTAAGCCATAACCGAGGAAAAAACCACGGTCAGGGTCAAACGCAATTTTACCAGTAATTTAAAATCTTCAACCTTTTGCCAAAAAGCAGCCAAAGGTTTTACCACTGCTGTTTTTACCGCCACAGGAATATCTTAAAGTAAATTGAAGGAAGTACCAGTCAATTTCTTTTCTGGTACTTTCTTCATTTTGAAAAGATCAAATTATCGTTAAAAACGGCACATTTGCCGCTTTCAATTGACTGTACTTAGTGGTCTCCAGCAACTTCGCCTTCTGCCAAAGGAGTAATCTGAGATACAAACTCCCTGCCATCCTTGCCGTAGTCATATGCCCAACGGTGTACAGTAGGAATTTTACCAGACCAGTTTCCGTGTACTGGATGAATCGCTGTAGTCCACTCCAAAGTAGATGCACCCCAAGGGTTGAGTGTAGTCATTTTTTTGCCTTTCCAGATGCTGTAGAAGAAATTGACTACAAACAATACCTGGAATGCAAAAGTAGCAATCGCGGCAACTGTAATAAATTTGTTCAGATCATCGAAATGCGAGAAAGACGCGAAAGTATCAAAACGGTAGTAACGACGAGGTACACCAGCCATACCAATGTAGTGCATCGGCCAGAAGATCGCATAAGCGCCAATCATCGTACCCCAGAAGTGAATCTTACCCAGGGTTTCGTTCATGAAACGACCATACATCTTTGGAAACCAGTTGTAGATACCCGCAAACATCCCGAAGAAGGCGGCAACTCCCATTACAATGTGAAAGTGCGCTACTACGAAATACGTATCGTGCTGTTGGATATCGATAGCCGAGTTGCCCAGGAAGATACCTGTCAAACCGCCCGAAATGAACATGGATACAAAACCAATTGCAAACATACTCGCCGCAGTGAACCGGAAATTACTACCATAGATGGTCGAAATCCAGTTGAATACTTTTACTGCAGAGGGTACCGCAATGATCAAGGTAAAGACCACGAAGAAGTTCGAGATAAAGGGGTTTACACCAGACATAAACATGTGGTGTGCCCACACGATAAAGGAAAGGAATGCAATCGCCAAAATCGAGAATACCATCGCTTTGTACCCAAAGATAGGCTTGCGTGCATGCACCGAAAGGACTTCCGATACCAAACCCATCGCAGGCAAAATGATGATGTATACCTCAGGGTGTCCCAGAAACCAGAACAAGTGTTGGTACAATACCGGGCTACCACCTACGTGATCAAGCGCCTGTCCACCTACGTAGATTTCGCTCAGGTAGAAGCTGGTACCCATGCCGCGGTCAAACATCAACAGCAAGAAACCTGATACCAGTACAGGGAAAGACAACAGACCGATGATGGCCGTTACAAAGAACGCCCAGATGGTCAGTGGCATGCGCCACATGGTCATCCCTTTGGTACGCAAGTTCAGTACCGTAGTGATGTAGTTGATACCACCCAATAGAACCGATACGACGAAAAACACCAAACTGAGCAGCCACAAGGTCATCCCGGCACCAGAGCCAGCAGAAGCCTGAGGCAAGGCGCTCAACGGTGGATATGCGGTCCAACCACCGGAAAATGGGCCAGTGCTCACGAACAGAGAGAACAACATGATCAGTCCCGACATAAAGAAGAACCAATACGAAAGCATATTCAAAAACGGTGAAGCCATATCTCGTGCTCCAACCTGTAATGGAATCAACAGGTTACTAAATGTGCCAGACAAACCAGCAGTCAATACAAAAAACACCAGGATAGTTCCGTGCATGGTTACCAACGCATAATAGAAATCTTGCGAAAGTGTACCCATTCCGGTTTCTGCATTGATGATGATCCATTTGCCCAGCAGTGGTTTCAACCATGCCATGCTTTCTTCTGGAAAACCCAATTGCAAACGGAAAATCAAAGACATGCCCGCACCAATCAAAGCCCAGATCATCCCGGTAATCAGGAATTGCTTGGCAATCATTTTGTGGTCCATGCTAAATACATAAGTATTGATGAAGTTGGACTGATATCGATCGCCTTCATGATGCTCGTGAAAATGATCATCATATCCCAGCTGTTCAATCAGCTCTTCTTCTTGCGTCATTGGATGGTTTGCTACGTGAGCCATCGGCTGAATGTTTTAAAAACGTTTACAATGCTAAATTTTAAATTGAGTTATTTTTCCATAACAACTCAATTGAACCCACTTGGTTCAATATTTAAGCATATACACTTCTTTTTATTTGACTGCTTGATCACAGTCAAATCTTGCCATGCACTATTGACCTACAATACGGAACTCCGTACGGCGGTTTTTGGCACGGTTATCGTCACTGTCATTTGCCGCTACAGGCTGTGCTTCTCCAAAGCCTTTAGCATTCAAACGACTTGCATCAACGCCTTTGCTGACCAGGTACTTCAAAACCGCATCCGCTCTTTTTTGAGAAAGCGTCAGGTTTTGGGCATCTTCGCCTACATCGTCGGTATGTCCGGCCAATTGAACTTTCAATCCTTTCTTTTCCTTCATCGCCGCAGCCAGGTTGTCCAATTCATAGCGAGACACGCCAGTCAATTGTCCAGAACCCGTTGCGAAGGTTACATAGCTGAATTGAACAGTTTTTTTGGAAGTCAGCAATGCCGTATCCAGTGCTTCTGTAAATTCTTCTTTGCGTGTTTCGATTTCAGCTCCGAACAACTTGTCTTTGTTTGGGTCTTCATCTTTAAAGCGGATGTTGGATAGGTAGTACGATTTTTGCTGGGCAGCCCACATCTCATATGCTTCTGGTTCCACGATTTTCACCGTTTTACGCATGGCAAAGTGGCTATTTCCACACAATTCTGCACAAGCCAACTCATAATCAAATACCTCCCACTTTGGCTTTGAAGTAGGATCTTTTGGATCTGAAGGCACCTGATATTCTGGGTAGTCCCGCAAAGTTTCGCGGAATTCCTCATTGGTTTTTTGTGGCTCAAAAACGAAGTAAGTCGGGATACCAGGAATGGCGTCCATTTTAACCCGAAAATGTGGCAGGTAAAAGTTGTGCAATACATCCTTGGAGGTAATCCGCACGCGAATTTTCTTGCCTTTGGGCAATACCAATTCATCGGCATGGAAATCGTCGACGTTTTTTTCGTCAGTCCAATCCTGACCCAATGGATTTACACCAGTGATCAGTTTGTAGTTTTTGGTTCCCAGCTTTCCGTCAGGGCCTGGATAACGCAGTGCCCAACCAAATTGAAAGCCAGTAGCTTCAATTTCCATGTAATCATCGCCTGGCTGAATATCTGCCATGATGGAGTTCCATGCATCCAAACCGCGAATTACCAGAAACGCCATTACCACTGCAGGAATAGCTGTCCAGATGATTTCAAGCTTGTTGTCGTGGGCAATGAATTTTGCCTTGGCGTTGCGACGTCCGGAATATCTCCAGGCGTAATAAAACAACAAGATCTGGGTAATCACAAAAACAATTCCGCACACAATCAAGGTAACATTGAACATATCGTCAATCTTGCCACCATGCGCAGAAGCTGCCTTCATTGGACCGTAACCCAAATAATAGTTTTTGTACAATGCCCCAGTGTAGGCTGTGATTGCCAGAAAGGCAACCAAAAATACAACCATGTATAGGCCTTGCCTACCATTGATGATCTCCTGCATTTCTTCCTCACCTCGGATTTTTGCAGCCAATTCGGTTACTTTACCAATTTGGATGGCAATTACTACGATCAGGATGAGACTTAAGAATACGAGCAAAGCAGTCATTATTCTTTAGGTTTTTTTCGAATTCAAATTTACAACTAAGATTCAATGATGAACCTCACTTCAAGGATGCATTTTACTTTTTTAGAATAGATCTAAATTAGTGGTGTGCATCATGGGCACCTTGTCCTTCTTCAGGAAATGGCCATACAGAGTGGTGCATTGCCTCATCGAGGTATGGATCATTCTGTGGAACCAAATTGGCTTTCCCAAGCCGCGTGAAGACGAAGTATACAAATCCAGCCAGGAATCCGAGGAAAATCCCCAGTTCCAATAGTCCAGGTACATTGAATCCCATGGCAAAACTCAGGAATTTCTCACTTGCATGAGCAGCTTCGCCACCATGATGTCCAGCAGCAGCGTGTTCAGCAGCAGCTTCAAGCGCAGTGAGGCGAGCACCTGGTTTGATCATCAAGAAGAAATCCAACCAGTGGCCAAACAAGGTCAAGATGGCAGCAATAGCCATCGGGCCGTATTTGCGTTTGTTGTCGTTGCGCATCAGAATAAAGAATGGCAACACGAAGTTGATGATCAAGTTGGCAAAAAACAATGGCCGGTAATTGTCCAAACGCATCCGATAATAGATGGTTTCTTCCCCTACGTTTGCGTACCAAATCAACATATACTGAGAGAACCACATGTAAGTCCAGAAAATACTGATGGCAAAAAGGTACTTGCCCAAATCGTGCAGGTGGTTGGACGTGATGTGCTCAAAGTAACCCTGGCCCTTCAGGTAAATCATCATCAGGATGGTGATGGCCATTGCTGCAATGAACAAACTTGCGCCACTGTACCAAGCAAACAAGGTAGAATACCAGTGTGCATCGACAGACATCACCCATTGCCACAACACTGCAGCACTGGTGAAACCAAATACGGGCAAGAAAATAGCGGCGTAAATGCGCATTTTGCGGTGGTGCCAGTAATTGTCGGCTACACCCTGGCCATCTTCATCTTCAGCAACCGACAAACTGCGGTTTTTGTATGCGAAGTAAGCCCAGCCACCCAAAATGATAAAGGTGCCGAAGGTGTACCAATATTTGTTCAAGAAACTAGATTTTCCTTTAAGAATTGCATCCGTTTCTACCGCATGGGGATCAGCCCAGTGGTACAAATGGTGCAAATGCCCCCACATACCAATGATAATGGGGAGAAAAAGAACCATTGCTGGTATCAAAAACAAAGAAAATGCTTCCCAAACGCGTTTCATTCCCGTGTGCCAACCTGCCCATGCCGTAGTAAAGGCAGCAAGAATGAACATCGAGATACCAGCAATTCCCGCGAAAAACACGGTATTGTGCAGGTAGTTGGTCCAAAAACGCACATGCATGGGTTCGGAGTCAATAAAATAAGACAACACCAGGCACAGCAGACCGAGTATGATAAACCCGAGCAGGAAAGTCTTTTGCTTGGCTTCAAAGGTAAATTGGTTCATTGCTCGTCGGTTATTTATGTTTTCTTCAAAAGGATTTTCATCAATTACTTACCACTCTTGGTTTTGCCAACTTCACTCGCCGGAGCAGGTGCAGAAAGCAATTTTGGAGCAGGCGCAGATTTTTTGACCAATGCAGCAGGGATTCCAAAGTTTGGATTCAGGGTATTTGCACTGGCATTGTACACCAAGCCCTTGGCAGTTGCCTGCAAAGAACGGATGTGGTGAATCACTTGCCATCTTTCCTCAAAGCTCAACTTCTCTATATACCCTCCCATTACGTTTTTGCCGTACATAATCGCATGGTAAAAACGTCCATTGGTGGAGATGTAAAAGGTGTCCAGTAAAAAATTGGCTGGAGCGGCCGGATAAACGCCTCCCAAATCGCCTTTAGCAGGGTTAGCATCACGGACTAAATAGCCTTGGCCTCCACCATTTTCACCATGGCAAATGCCGCAGTAAATTTCGTAGAGTTCCTTGCCTTTGGCCAAACCAGCCTCCGTTATCGGGAATGGGTTGCCCACAATGGCTTTGCTGGCTCGGATGCGCTCTTCTTCAGTATCCGTGTAGTGATAAGGCACTTTGCCATTCACGGGTACTGCAATCGCGTTGAGTTTATTGCCACCTCTCAGAATGTTCATGATTGAATCATAAGCTTCTGGCTCCGAAAAGCTGAAACCAGCATATCCACGTGGAATGGTTCCTTCTGCTGGATCCAAAGGGCGAGACAAAAACTTGCGACTGATTACGCTTGCACTGTCCCAGTTATTGCGCTTGTAATTGGCAAAAGATTGAGATTCGTAACCAACAGAGTGCGCCATATCTGGCATGTATTCTGTGCCAGCAAAGGTACCTCCCGCAGGTGTGCACGAGTAAAGCAAACCAACAGCCACCACTGAATAAAGAATATATTTAAAGTTTTTCATCATTGCTTGATTTTCCTTGGTTCAAACATTGACCGGCAGTCCGGGTTAAATGTGCTTTTGGTCAATTTCTTCCGCACCAGATGCTTGCAAGAAAGCTTTGAATTTGGATTTATCATTTTCCGAAACATCCGTTACATCAAAAGCCAAACAAAACTTATCGTCAGTGATGCGATCATGCAGGGTTGGGTTTGAAATCCCAGGCCCCATTCCACAAATGGTGTAAAAAGTAACCACCATACCGATACTGGCAAAAAGTACGGTCAACTCAAAAGTTACCGGAATGAATGCAGGTACTGACCAGTAAGGTTTACCACCGAAAATGATGGGCCAATCGCTAGTGAATACCCAGGTCATGCCCAAAAATGCGGTCAGTGTACCAATCAAACCGTATATGAAACCCGCTTGGTGAATCCGACTTTCCGTAAAACCCATTGCATCTTCCATTCCGTGAACTGGAAATGGAGTGAACACATCGTATATGTCCAAATGCGCAGCACGGGCCTGATTTACTGCACCTAGAATCTTGGTCTCGTCATCGTAAAGACCAAAGAGTACATCTTTATTTGGAGATCTTGTCATTGCACTTCTTTTTTAGATGTCCTGGAATTTGGATTAATGAGTGTCAGCAACGCCATCAGTGCCAACAGATTCATGCGCATGATGCTTTTGCGCATTTTTCATACCTACATATTGGTCGCCGGCGTTTTTCAGGATACTCTTGATTTCGGCAATGGCCACTACTGGTGCCAGGCGGGTGAACGCGAGGAAACAGGTAGAGAACAAGCCCAAAGTACCAATGAAAAGACCAACTTCTACCCAGGTAGCAGAATAATAGCTCCAGGAAGATGGCAAATAATCACGAGCCAACGTAGTAGAGATGATTACAAAACGCTCAAACCACATCCCGATGTTGATGAAGATCGACATCGCAAAAGTGATCGAAATGTTTTTGCGCAGTTCTTTGCTCCAGAAAATCTGTGGAGAAATCACGTTACAAGCCATCATCCCGATGTATGACCAATAGTATGGCCCCATCAAACGGTTGTAAAAGGCAAATTGTTCATAGATGTACCCAGAATACCAGGAGATGAACAACTCAGTGAGGTAAGCAACACCTACGATGTTACCCGTTGCCAGAATCACCTTGTTCATACTGTCAATGTGCTCCAGGGTAATGTAATCCTGCAGATTCAACACTTTACGGGTAATGATCATCAGGGTTTGCACCATGGCAAAACCAGAGAAGATCGCACCCGCTACAAAGTATGGAGGAAAGATGGTGGTGTGCCATCCAGGAATAACCGAAGTAGCAAAGTCAAAGGATACGATGGTGTGTACCGACAATACCAGCGGAGTGGACAAACCCGCCAAAATCAGCGACAAACTTTCCCAACGTTGCCAGTGCTTGGCAGAACCCGTCCAGCCAAAGGCCAGGAAGTTGTACATTTTGCGGCGGAAACCCGAAGCACGGTCACGAACCGTGGCAAAGTCAGGCACCAAACCGGTGTACCAGAACAACAAAGAAACGGTAAAGTAAGTCGAGATCGCAAATACGTCCCACAACAGTGGAGAGTTGAAGTTGACCCACAACGGGCCACGCGTATTTGGATAAGGGAAGATAAAGAAGCCCAACCAGAGGCGACCCATGTGGATCAGAGGAAACTGGCCAGCGCAAATTACCGCGAAGATGGTCATCGCTTCTGCTGCACGGTTTACACCAGTCCGCCATTTTTGACGGAAAAGCAACAAGATCGCTGAAATCAGCGTACCCGCGTGACCGATACCAACCCACCACACGAAGTTGGTGATGTCCCAACCCCAGTTGATCGTACGGTTGAGGTTCCAGGAACCGATACCTACCCAAATGGTCCAGGTTACGCAAAATACGTATACGGCAAGTCCCAGTACGGCCAGAATGAATGCAATCATCCAGGCAAAGGAAGGCGTACGTTCGGTAGGCCCGCAGATGTCCTCCGTGATTTGGTGGTACGTCTTAGCACCCGTAATTAAGGGTTCCCGTATTGGAGAAATGTGTCCACTCATGATGTTATTTTTATCCCACGATTTAAATCGCGGCTTGTAGGTTCTTACTTTTGTTTGAATTATGCGTCTAGTCCTTCGTTGCGGTTAACCACTCTTGCCTGGTAGCTCACTGAAGATTGTACGTTGATTTCCTCCAATGCGAGGTAATTCAGCGGATGCTCCATCCGCTTGCTTACTTCAGCCGTTTTGTCGTTGCGGTCACCAAAAATGATGGCGCCCGTAGGACAAGCGGTTTGACAAGCCGACTTGATGTCGTTTTCCTTCAGTTTGCGGCCTTCGCGCTTTGCAGTCAGCTTACCTTCCTGGATGCGCTGTACGCAGAAGCTACACTTTTCGATTACCCCACGAGAACGAACCGTTACATCCGGGTTCAACACCATCCGCATCAGGTTGTCTGCAGTGTAAGGCAGCTCTTCTGCGTTGATGTGGTTTTCGTTGATTGGGAAAAGATCGGCAGCAGTATAATCCAGCCAGTTGAAGCGGCGCACTTTATAAGGGCAGTTGTTTGCACAATAGCGCGTACCGATACAACGGTTGTAAGACATTTGGTTCAAACCTTCCGAACTGTGGTTCGTTGCGTTTACCGGACAAACGTTTTCACAAGGTGCGTTGTCGCAGTGCTGGCACATCATCGGTTGGTATACCACGTTTGGTGTTTCGTAATCACCAAAGAAGTAGCGGTCGATCCGCAACCAGGTCATCTCGTGGTGACGAGACACCTCAAATTTACCAACTACCGGAACGTTGTTTTCAGCTACACAAGCTACCTGACAAGCACCGCAACCGATACAAGCGTTGAGGTCAACGTGCATTGCCCACCATTGTGACTGGCTATAGCGGTCAGCTACGTATTTGTCAAATGGATAAAGAGTCTGCTCATTCAAATATTGAGCTTCGGTACGCTTCTCTGTGATGTGTTCACCCAACTCAGGCAATTCTTTGATGTTGCCTTTGTAGATGATGGAACGATCAACGATACCGCCCTGGTAACCAGCACCCAAGGTCATAGAAGTATGTTCGTCAAGGTTCAAATCCTTGCCGTTGCTTGCTTTGATTTGTTTGCCGTCTTTATCTTTGCCCGTCATACCCATACCGTGGTGGTATTGTACGCAAGCAAAATCTTTGTCTTTGCCAATCGACTCTGATACTTTGACACTTACCGCGTAGTACTGGGTATTGTCATCCGCGTCAATGCTCATCATTGGATAAACGTTGGCGCCAACTTTGTCGGCAATGGCGCGACCTGGATAACCAGTGCACTCGCGGCCATAACCAATGGCCATACCAACCGTATCCCACATTTGTCCAAACTGGCGTACCGCAGTAGTGCTCACTTTTTGACCTTTGGCCTCTACTTCTACGAAATCGGCAGAACCGTACATTTCGCGTTGGTTAAGGTCGTTCAGGGCAGTGAAGCGAATGCCGCCTTCGTACTTAAGTGGAACAGCCAGGTTGTTGCCCCATACGGTGCGCGCAACTGGATCTGGCATTTCCTGCAACCAGGGGTTGTTGGCATAGCGGCCATCTCCCAGGTTAACTGTTTCAAAGAATGCGATTTCCAAACCTTCCGCCGCAGGCTTGCGTACTTTGGCAGCAGCAGCGCTTACGTCGCCACCGAAACCAAATTCAGAAACTTCAGCAGATGGAATTTCAAAAATACCATCGTGCAAAGTGCTGTCCCAGAAGCTTTGGAAAATATTGAAACGGCTTTGTTTTGGGAAAATGTTGGCCTCCCAGGTAGCCGTCAGGTATTCGTACATCGGATGCTCAGAATCCTTGCTCAATTTATCGCTCTTCGCCCAGGTTAATAGCGATTCTTCTGCCTGACGGGTTTTGAATAAAGGAGAAATAGTAGGCTGGATCAAGCTGAAATGGCCTTGCTTAGGCTCCACATCGCCCCAGCTTTCGAGGTAATGATTGGTTGGTACGACATAATCGCAAGCCAATACTGTTTCGTTGGGAGAAAGTGCAAGTGAAACCTTGAGTTTCACTTTCGCAACGGCTGCAAGGAACTTGTCGCTGTTGGGAAGATCGTAAGCAGGGTTAACACCGTCGAAAAAGAACACTGCATCCACCTGGCCACCTGCCATTTCGCGGATCAGCTTCTGGATGTTTTTGTCCTGTCCTTGGCGTTGGTTGGAGGCATTGGCAAATGAAATGGTATTGCCATACGAATCCAACATCGCATTCAGTGCGTTTATCAGTACTTGCTCTCCAGTATTGTTGGAACCAGAAACCACCAGCGCTTTGCCATTGGCAGCTACCAGTTCTTTGGCAACTGCTTTGAACTTGGCCGCAGTTTCTGCAGGAAGCGCAGGGCCAGATACTTTAGTACCACCAGTCAAACCAGCAACTTCGTTGTACAATGCAACGATCGCTGCACCCTGGTGAGATGGTTTAACCAAAATTCGGTTATCGGCGTTGGAGCCAGTCAAACTCAAATGTGCCTCTACCTGATAATGGCGAGACATTTTGGTTTGCTTCAAATCTTTGATTTTGCGGTTTTGGATGTACTGGCTTGCAAACTCAGTTGGCGAAACCCAGGTACCCAAAAAGTCGCAATCGAAACCTACAATCACTTCAGCTTTGTCGAAGCGGTAAGCAGGAACTGTAGCATTTCCGAAACATTGCTCGTTTGCTTGCAACAAGGCCGAGCTGGAAGATGGATCGTAAACTACTACTTCTGTATTGGCATAAGTGGCCTTAAAATCAGCAATGGCCTGCTTCGTCATTGGGCTCATGATGGTTGGAGCTACAATGCGAACACGGCTGCCACTGTTCAATTTGGCCATGATCTCTTTGTCGATCGCTGCTTGTGATGGGCCTTTGCCAAAGCGCGCATCTGCACGATCAACTTTACCACCTTTGATGCGGTAAGGGCCATCAAAACGACCTGAATCGTACAAACTCAACACACTGGCTTGAGCGCGTGCGCTCGTTCCACCTTTGGTAACGCTGGAAAGCGTGTTGCCTTCAATTTTGATGGGCCGACCTTCGCGGGTCTTCACCAAAATTGCGCAATAATCGCCGCCGTTTACAAAAGAAGAAGCATAATAGGTAGCTACTCCAGGAACGATTTCGTCAGGCTTGGTTACATAAGGAATGGCCTTTCTGATTGGAATATCGCAACTGGCAGCAATGGTAGCTGCACCCAAACCAAAACCCATGTACTTCAAAAAGTCACGGCGATTGGCATTCAGTTCCATTGTTTTATCTTCGACCAAATGTTCAGTTAATGGCCGCTCATAAAACTCCTGACTGGTTATTTCGTTGTAAATCGGATCGTTGGCAATTTGATCAGTACCGATCCAGATTTCATTATTTTGATTTTTCATCTGAGTTGATGCGTATGGTTATCCGAATTCCCACTATGCTGGCGTGGGCGTTATCGCATAAATCCACGACAAAAGTCGCGGGTTAATAATGACATTTTTGGCATTCCAGGCCACCAACGTCTTCAACTGTGACTTTCTTACGGCTGCCTTCTTGCAGTTCCCGGTGGTACTTAGCGTAGTAGCTATTGTAGTAGCCATTGTCTGCAAATTTAACCTCCGTTTGACGGTGACAGTTGATACACCAACCCATCGACAGTGGCGCATGCTGCTGTAGCAATTCCATTTCCTCGACTTTACCGTGGCAGGTTTGGCATTCTACCTTACCCACTGAAACGTGCTGGGAGTGGTTGAAGTAAACGTGGTCAGGCAAGTTGTGAATACGCACCCATTCTACCGGGCCTTGAATCTTGCTGTCGCCAGTTTTGGCATCAGTCAGGGATTCTTTGATGGCTTCCCATTGAGTTGCACCTTCTTTGATGGCTGCATCAGGAGATTTTCCGGCCTGAATCGCATTGTCTTCAATCCAGGCTGTATACTTCGCTTGAATCTGATCTTCAGAAAGATTGTCGTAATTCTCAATGTATTTGTCTGCTTTAGGATCGTAACCTACTGATGCGTAGATTTTTGTCAATTCAGCAGTACCATATTTTGAACCAACTTTGATGGCACGGTGGCAGTTCATACAAGTATTGCCACCAGGAATGGAGGAATGCTTGCTGCGGCGTGCGCTATCGTGGCAATAGTTGCAATTGATCTTGTGAACTCCTGCGTGCGTAACATGCGAGAATTTGATGGGCTGTTCTGGCTGGTAACCTTGCTGGCGACCTAGTGCAACAGCTTTGTTGACCGTAGTATAGCCACCTAAAACAACCGCAGCAAACAATACAAAAGCGATAACCCCTTTGCTGAGCAAAATTTGCTTCAGGGATTGGCGTTCTGCTGCTTGGCCATCTTTTACCGCCAACATGTAGTTGAGGTTGGAAAGAATGCGTGCAAGAACAACTGCGAAAATACCTAAAATGCCTGCCAGTAAGATAAACAGCAGCGTATTGTTCTTTGGTTTCTCTGGTCCTGCGGCAGCAATACCGGCAGCGCCAGCGGCAGCAGGGTCACAAGAACCATCGTACATACACTGAATGTAGGTAAGAATGTTCTCAATGTCTTGATCGCTCAACGCGTTGAAACTGTTCATCACAGTTGGTTGCCACTTGGCCCACAATTCCTTGCCGCGTGGGTGGCTGTTGATCATGGATTGAGAGTTGCGTATCCACTTGTACAAATCTGTACGTGGATAAGCGGCCCAACGTTCTTCAACCCCACCCAGCGCTGGACCGGTGAGGTCTTGTTTCATGTTCTTGTTGTGACAAGAAGCACAATTGTTTTGGAAGAGGGTTTTCCCCGCCTTGTCATCGCCCTTTGCTGCACCTTGGCCGAACATGGCTACAGTGCCAAACATCAGAGTTGCAATGAGCAGTACTCGGCTAGTCAGAGACTTAAATATCATCGTACTTGCGTTTTATAACCTAGTATAACAAGATTGTCTAAACTGTCATTTTTCAGTCAGCGCAAAGATATAATTAGCTATATCTTTTTAACAAACTTTTGAGGAAACTGTAAGTTATTTAGATCAGCTCTAAATAAATCCGTTTTCCCTCGAATCAGACAGATACCTCTGCTTTAATGGCGGGGTATGGATTGTAATCACTAAGGGTAAAATCTTCATATTGAAAATCAAAGATTTCCAAAATATTGGGGTTGAGTGTCATTTTGGGAAGTGGGCGCGGTTCACGGGAAAGTTGAATCGCTGCTTGCTCCTGGTGATTGAGGTACAAATGGGCATCGCCAAAAGAATGGATGAATTCTCCTGGTTGGAGGCCACAAACTTGTGCCATCATCAACGTGAGCAAGGCATAGGAAGCAATATTGAAAGGAACGCCGAGAAACACATCGGCAGAACGCTGGTACAGTTGGCAGGAGAGTTTGCCGTCTGCAACATAAAATTGAAACAAAGCATGACAGGGTGGCAATCCCGATTTGACCATCACGGGGATGTCTTTCGGATTCCAGGCTGAGACCAGCAAACGCCGGGAGTCTGGGTTGCTTCGAATGTCATTTACTACTTGTACAATTTGATCCACTCCTTCAAAATTGCGCCATTGCTGTCCATATACCGGCCCCAGGTTTCCCCATTGGGCGGCAAAGGCATCATCCGTTTTAATGCGCTCCACAAATTCACCCAACTTGTCTTTCCAGATTGGGCTGTACTTTTCTTTGGCCAAATCAGGAAAATGGTTTTGCAACCAAAACTGAAAAGGCCATTCGTTCCAAATGCCTACGCCATTGCGCACAAGGTATTGAATATTGGTGTCTCCTCTGAGAAACCACAATAGCTCATGGATAATCGACTTGACGTGGACTTTCTTCGTGGTGATGAGTGGGAATCCTTGGTTGAGGTCAAACCTCATTTGATAACCAAAAACACTGATAGTGCCTGTGCCCGTTCGGTCATGCTTTCGCGATCCATTTTTCAGGATGTGATGAAGCAGTGTATGGTACTGCTGCATATCGGTGTTTTTGTTTATTCTTGTTTGGAAGGTGAAAGGTAAAAAGGAATTATGAATAAAACGTCATGCGCAATAAGTAATTTAAACATGTCAATGATTTTTTTCAATATGAAGTCAAACTGTTGCCTTTGGCACCTTTTTTCAACTTGTTTTGGGATTTGTGCACTCGTTGAATTGCTTCAAAACTCTTCCTGCTTATTTTTGTTACCCCGAAAGATCTTAAACCAACGTATCCATGAGTTACTCCAGCCTGCGCGCCTGTGTAAATGACCTTGAAAAACACGGCCAGCTTTTGCGCATCAAAAAAGAAGTTGACCCCAACCTCGAAATGGCGGAAATCCACCGGCGCATTTTTGAGCAGGGAGGCCCGGCGATCTTGTTCGAAAAAGTAAAGGGCAGCCCCTTTCAGGCGGTAAGCAATATATATGGTACCTACGAACGTACCGATTTCGTTTTTCGGCATACCCTAGAAAGGGTCAAGCGGGTGATTGAGTTGAAGGCTGATCCGGCCAATTTTTTCAAAAAACCCACTCGTTATCTTTCCGCTCCTTTCACGGCATTGAGTGCCTTGCCCATGCGCAGCCTGGGAAAAACTCCGGTGCAATGGGGCGAAACGACCATCGATCAACTGCCGCTGATCAAATCCTGGCCTATGGACGGCGGGGCTTTTGTGACCATGCCCCAAGTATTTAGCCTTCCTCCTGGCTCGCGCAACATCATGGAATCCAATCTGGGGATGTACCGCATCCAGCTGGACGGCAACGAATACATCACCAACCAGGAAATTGGCCTGCACTACCAATTGCACCGCGGTATTGGTGTGCACCACACCTTATACAATGAAAGCAAAGAGGATTTTCGCTGTTCGATTTTTGTGGGCGGTCCTCCTTCACATGCTTTTTCGGCAATTATGCCCTTACCAGAAGGCTTGTCGGAATTGACTTTTGCCGGAATGCTGGCTGGCCGACGCTTTCGGTATGCCTGGCAAGATGGATACGTCCTATCCGGGGATGCAGATTTTGTAATCACGGGTACCATCCGCAAGGGAGAAAAAAAGCCCGAAGGCCCTTTTGGCGACCACCTGGGCTATTACAGCCTTACCCACGATTTTCCGGTGATGGACGTGCACAAGGTTTACCACCGCAAAGATGCGCTTTGGCATTTCAGCGTGGTAGGGCGGCCACCGATGGAAGACAGCAGTTTTGGTTACCTCATCCATAAGATTGTCAAACTGCTCACCCCGCAAGAGTTTCCAGGCATCAAACAAATTCATGCTGTGGATGCGGCCGGTGTGCACCCGCTGCTTTTGGCCATCGGCAACGAGCGCTATATGCCCTTCCGCGAGCGCGTACCTGAAGAAATCCTGGCACAAGCCAATCATATCTTAGGATCTGGACAAACCAGTTTGGCCAAATTCCTGATCATTGCGGCCGCAGAAGACAATCCAGCGTTGGACAGTCACGACATCGCCGCGTTTTTCCGTCATGTATTGGAACGGGTGGATTGGTCCCGGGATTTGCATTTTCACACCAAAACCACCATTGACACCCTGGATTACTCTGGTTCGGGCTGGAATGCTGGCTCCAAAGTTGTGATGGCTTGCCGAGGCGACAAACGCCGCGAACTGGCCACTACCCTACCCTCCAATAGTTTGGATTTGCCAAGGGGCTTCAGTGGCCCACAAGTGGCGTTGCCGGGTGTTTTGGCCATCAGTGGCCCTGAATTCAAGGGCACAGAATCGTATGCCGAAGCGGATTCACTGGCCAAAGCGCTGGAAAATCAGCCGGGCTTGGAAGGTTTCCCCTTGATCGTTCTTTGCGATGATCCGCAGTTTGTAGCCGCTACCCTCAACAATTTCCTGTGGGTGACTTTCACGCGGGCCAATCCTTCGCATGATCTTCATGGCATCAACAGTTTTACGGAACACAAGCACTGGGGCTGCCGTGGGTCACTGATCATCGATGCGCGCAAGAAGCCACATCATGCGCCAGAATTGGTTGCGCCTGAGTTTGGATGGGAGATTGGGGATTGGATTTAATCTTTGAATTTGCTCGAAATCAAACTAAATGCAGATATCGAAAGGCATCCAACTCTGGAATACCTTCCGATATCTGCTCTATCAATTGTCATCTTCATCGAACAAATCGTCCGCATTGAGCATATCTGCCAAGGTATCGCGGAAAGTCATTTTGGACTCCACCATATCCTTGCTTACAACCTGAAACTCGGCCAAACCGTGTAGTACCAGTTCCATGTACGTATAAATCTCATCGCCGTTGAGCTGTGGCAAGGTTGCTTCTACGAATTTGCGCAAGCCCGCTACACTTTCCAATGCAGCATGGAAATCCTTGTTGCTCATGTCATTGAGCAAGTTCACCGCATGTCCGCCGCTAAACCAGGCACGAATCACGCCGTATGGATCGCGGTCGCGGCCTTTGCGCAGTTTGTCCGGGTCAGGAAAATGATCAAGGAAAAGCTTTTTGAATGCTTTGCCCATCAAATTGATGGCCACCAGGTATGGTCCTTCTTGCTCGCCTTCGTATACCAACTCTACTTTGCCCGTGATGGCAGGCACAACGCCCCAGAAATCGGTCAGGCGTGCAGTTGTATTTTTCTCCCCATTAATCAGCAAGCGGCGCTCGGCGGTACTCACCAGGTTTTCGTAACCGGAGATGGTCAAACGGGCCGAAACCCCACTTTTGGAATCCACGTACTCACTATCCCGCGCTTCGAAAGCAACCGTTTCCAGTACGATTTGCAACAAATCAGGCACTACAATCTGGCTGCGCTGAGCGGCAGTCAACTTGGCCTCTTGCTGGGTAATGCTGCGGGCAATCTCGATGGTTTTCGGGTAGTGGGTCAGGATCTGACTTTCGATGCGGTCTTTCAGCGGGGTGATGATGCTGCCCCGGTTGGTGTAATCTTCCGGGTTGGCCGTAAACATGAATTGGATGTCGAGCGGCAAGCGCAGTTTGAAACCCCGAATCTGGATGTCTCCTTCCTGTAGAATATTGAACAGCGATACCTGAATGCGCGCCTGTAAGTCGGGCAATTCGTTGATCACAAAGATGCTGCGGTGTGCCCGCGGTACCAGACCAAAGTGGATCACGCGCTCATCAGAGTAAGCCATCTTGAGAGTGGCAGCCTTGATGGGGTCAACATCGCCAATCAAGTCGGCTACGCTTACGTCGGGCGTGGCCAGTTTTTCAACGTAGCGCTCGCTGCGGTGCAGCCATTCAACGGGTGTGGCATCGCCCATTTCGGCAATCAGGTCTTTCGCAAAACGAGAGATCGGATTGAGCGGATCATCGTTGAGTTCACTGCCAGCAACTACGGGAATGTACTCATCCAATAAATTGACCAACAAACGGGCGATCCGGGTTTTGGCCTGACCGCGCAAACCCAGCAACAAGATATTGTGACGGGAAAGTACTGCTCGCTCGATATCGGGCAAAACAGTGTCTTCAAACCCCAATACTCCTTCAAAAACGGTTTCGCGGTTTTTGATTTTGTCGATCAAATTGGCGCGGAGTTCTTCTTTAACCGATTTTGGCTGATAATTACTGGCTTTTAAAGCCCCTAAAGTAGTAATGGAATTCATCTGTGTGGAAGCGTTTTGAAGAAAAGAAAACGAATGAAAATCGATATAGTTTTGACTCCGGTCTAAACAAACGGCATTTCTGTATCAAAAACATTATTTTTAAGCGTTATTGGCAGAAATTAAAATGGTGTTGCACAAAAAAGCACCTACTACAAACCAAACAACATGAAAAAACTGATTTTTGGATTGCTCTTGTCCTCTTGTGTTTTGCTCACAGGCTGTATCGACATCGTAGAAGAAATGACCCTGAACAAAAATGGTTCAGGAATTTACACTTTTACCATCGACATGAGCTCCATTCTACAATTGGGTTCACTCAAGGACTTGATGAACCAAGCTGGTGCTGACGCAGAGGCCCAGAAAAAGTTGGGTATGGACAAAATGGAAAAAGACACCACCATTTACTTCAAAGATATGCCCGCTGAACTGAAAGCCGAAACAGGAAACCCTGATTTTTGGAAAAAAGCGCAAATGAACATGAAGATGAGCGAAAAGGACAAAAAGTTCCTGGTGCAAATGAAGCTCAATTTTGACAAAATTGAAGACATCGAGTTCTTTTTCAAAAACATGGGCAAAGTGATGAAAGATGGAGCTGGAAGTATGGGTGGCATGCCTACCGACGGCCTCGCGCCTACTTCGGTTGCGTTCAAACTGGCCAAAAAATCGCTGACCCGTTTGCCTACGGTAAAAGCTGAAAATGCTCCTGGTGCAGAAGACCTCGAAATGATGAAAATGTTTTTGGGCACCGCGAAATACAAAACCATCTACAACCTGCCCAGTCGCGTCAAGAAAACCAAAATTGCCAATGCCAAAATCGACGGCAATACGGTAACGGTTGAAAATTCGATGCTGGAGATCCTGGAAGGCAAAGCAAAACTGGATGGGGAGATTTCTTTTTAATTTTTTTCAATAAAAAAAATGATCGACCGACTGAAAAAAGCCTTTCAAGAAGCCTCCGACGCCATCAAGGAACAGGCGGGCAGTTTGGGAGAAAACGCCAAAGAACGGGGCTACCAGCTCATCGAAGAATGGCTGCAAATTTTCCCACGCATGCAGGGCTACGGCCTGGAAATGGTCAATTTTTCATTGACGGTAGCGCTCAGTCCTTCCCTGGAAGTGGAAATGCGTGGCCGCCATCAGGATTTCACGCCTGAAAATGTGGAAAAAATTTTGAAGGACAACAAAGGGAGCGCTGCAATGGTGTCGGTATTCACCACCGTCAAAAGCACGTACACCTTATACAAGAGTACCGGAAATCCATTGAATGATCCGCTGATCATTCGCCTCAAAATAAAAATCACTCCGGAAATTAAAGTGACCATCGGACAGGCCTGGAATTGAGGTTCCGGCCTGCCGGGGTTATTTTCGCCTGCTAATGAATCACACCCTCAGAGGTGGTTCATTAGCAGGTAATTATTATTTCAGCGATTCCAAATGCCCCAAATGGTGGCGGCTGTGCCAATGGTAAAGTGCCAGCACTTTGCTCAGCGGGTTTTTCACCGTGCCAAATTGTGGATGGTAATACCCTTGATTGTCCCAATCTTTGATCTCCCGCAAAATGCACACCCAACGTTCGTGTACATTTTCCAAAATTTGCAACGAAGCTTCGATGGGGAGCTTTGAATCGGGCAATTCGGCCCATTTGTCTTCCTGATAAGGCTTGATGGTTGGGTAGTCCTCGGTCAGCGCCAGTTTGAAGCGAATGTATGCATTCATGTGGCTATCGGCTACGTGGTGAATCACCTGGCGACCCGTCCAGCCATCAGGGCGATACGGGGTATCCAACTTTGCTTCGCTGAGCGATGCTGCGGTTGCCCGGAACAAGGCTGGGAATTTGGCCAGGTAATCGATCCAGGCTTCGATGTCGGCTGGGGTGACGGTTTCGGGTTTGGTGAAATTACCGATTGGGTATTGGAGTGAGGTCATGTGCTTTGTATGTTGTTTGAATCAATTTTTATTCTTCAAGTAAGAGTTTAGCCTCCAACTTCAAAACTGGAAGATGGAAATGTACAATTTCCCAAACAACTGAGTCTATTACTTTTGCATAATCATGAACGATGATGTTCCTAAATCCGATGATTTGAGGCGTGAAACTAAGTGCTGGGACATCAGGGATTTTGTCGTATTTGGTCACCGCTTCTCCAACAATCCCTAACAGCCTTTCTGTTGCCATTCGCAACAAAAAATTCTGTTGATAGGACTCAAAGTTTTCTGTACTAGTAAATATTTCCTCAATTCGCTCGATTGTTTGAACGATATCAAACAAGTACTTCTTCGCCTGCCTGTTCATAAATTAGCAACTTAGTTTCTTCAAGTTCTTCTTTAAAATAAGGGTTCTCGATCGGCTCATCAAGCAATAAATCTACTGGCCTTTCCAGTAGTTCTGATAAATCAACCATTAAGTTCAGGTAGTTTTGAGCCAAACTACGATTTGACAAGGACTCAAAAGCAACAACGAAATCGGCGTCACTGCTTTTTTCATTAAAACGACCGTTTACTAGTGAACCAAAAACATAAAGCTTACTCACTTTGTATTTTTGGCAAAGTTGCTCGATAAAAGGAAGGTATTTTGTTAAAAATGGGTGCATAATTGATCCATTATTGAGCAAATATAAATGACTTTGTTCAATGTTGCAATTCTCGCCATGATCGCAGGAGGGCAACCACAAGTGTAGTAACCAGCAACCACAAAGGGTTGCTACTGTTCATCCTCCCCTCCAATCCTCCTCCGCGTCACCTGCTGGCTTTGATTCAAGCGATAATTCAGCGTCAAATTGACCTGACGCCTGCGCATCTGGGAATTGCTTTCGGTGTAAAAATTCTCGCCACGGGTAATGCTGCGGAAGCGGCGGCTGTTGAACACATCCAATACATTGAGCACCAATTTCCCCTTGCCTTTGAACAAATCCTGACTCATCGAAAAGTCGGTCCAAAAAATAGACTTGGCCTCTCCTTGTGGGGTCTTGCGGGGTGCTTCGTAATTGGCGCGGATTTGAAGGTCTGTTTTTTTGGACAAGGTAAATCGCGAGGTTTGCCGGGTAAACCAGGTGTAGGTATCGCTTTTGTAAGTACTTACGATGTTGCTCCCATCGGTGATGGCGCGAAAGAAATTGAAGTTAAAGTCCAGTTTCCACCACTTCTTAAGTGCATAAGAACTGGTGAATTCCGCACCAAATGCCTGCTCATCCACCAGATTTTCGGGGCGAGTAGTTGAAAATCCATTGTCATTCACTTGGCGGATGCTGTTGATTTTGCCTGTGGTATATCGGTAATACAAAGAGGAAGCCAGAGAGCCCTTTTCAAAAAAAACGACATGCCCCAGCTCAAAAGCGTCTGTGAATTCAGGATTGAGGTCGGGGTTGCCGCTGAAAAAGTTGCGGTTGTCGCTAAAGGTCACAAAAGGACTCAGTTCATTGTACCGAGGCCGTCGTACCCGGCGGCTGTAGCCGATTTGCAAGGAATTCTCATGGGGCAACTTATAGGTAAAATGAACACTGGGAAACAGATTGGAATACTTGCGCGGATTGGATTGGTTGGTTTGCTCCAGGGTGGTTTTGATGTCCGTTGATTCAGCCCGGAGACCAAACTGATAGGAGAAGCGCTTGAGCTTGTTGCTCACAATCGCATACGCCGCGTTGATGTTTTCATTGTACAGAAAATTGTTGTTTAAATTGGCCAGGATTTGAAACGTACCGGTACTATCGCGTTGAGACACAAAGTAATCGTTGGTCATGTCGCGAAAACTGCTGCGCACGCCCAATTCGTACTTTCCATCTTTTCCCAAAGGCCTGGTGTAATCCACCTGAAACAACCATTGCTTTTCTGTTTCGTCGTTGATGGACTTTTGGGTTAGGGAACTCACTTTGTTGACAATGCCATCTGCAAAGACGCTATTTTGGGTGAAAGTTTGATCAGAATGCTCCCAATAGTCGAGGTAGCGTACATCGGCAATGAGCTCGTGGCCTTTCTTTTCAAAGCTGCGTTTGTAGCTCAGGGCGTATTCGGAATTGGGTTCGTCCTCCGTTTCATCTTGCTGTCGGGTTGTAGTCGAGTAGGGGTTATTGAGGTTGAACAGGTAATCCTTGTACACAATATCGTTGATGCGCCGGGCATCACTGCGCCGCCAGAGGTAAGAAGCGGTGAGGATGTTTTTTTCGTCAAAATAATAATCCAGTCCGCCATTGATGCTGTTGTTGGCGCTGCGCATGCGGTTTTCGTTGCTTTGCTGAAGGATTTTGGTGGTATCCTTGCCGTATACTTCCTGGTACAGTTTTCCCCGGCCAGGTTGCAGGCGATACGCCAAGGAGTAATTCAAAAAGAAATTGATTTTGTTGCGGCGGTAGTTGATGTTGGCCCCTGCGCCAAAGTTGTCGGGATTGCCCGAAATCAGGTCAAAAGAACCGTTAAAACCCTGGCGGCGGTCTTTTTTGAGTATGATGTTGATGATACCCGCCTGACCTTCTGCTTCATATCGCGCTGAGGGGTTGGTGATCACCTCTACCTTATCTACGAGGCTGCCTTGCAACTGTTGCAAGCCGCTGCCACCTTTGAAACTGACCAAGCCTGAAGGTTTGCCATCAATGAGGATGCGTACATTTTCACTGCCCCGCAATTTGACATTTCCTTCGCCATCTACAGAAACGGAGGGCACGTTGCTGAGAATGTCCGAGGCTGTTCCACCGGCATTGGCCAGGTCTTTGCCAACGTTGAAAATCTTTTTGTCAAGGGTGAGTTCCATGCTGCTTTTCTCAGCCTGCACAACTACTTCTTGCAAATTTTGAGCCGAAGCACTCAAACTGATTTGCCCCAAATCAAGCGTTGTCTTTTCAGCCGATAGCACTAAGTTGGAGATTTTAATGGCCTGATATCCCAAAAATTCTACCATGGCGTAATACTGTCCATACGGTACTTGCAACGAAATCTGCCCCTTGTCATCGCTGATTCCTCCTGTGACCAGGGTACTATCTGTGATTTTCAATATTCTGACTTCGGCGTAGGCAAGCGGCGCTTTGGTTTGGGCTTCAATAATCTTGCCTTTGATTTGTGCAGTTTTTGTTGTTTGTGCAACCAAAATTTGCGCAAACAACAAGGCGAGGATACTTACTTGTAAAATATGGGTCAATGGACGAATCATGTTTATTGTTTGATGTTTTCTGCCGCGAATTTACAATATTGAATGAAAGCAAAATGCCTGAATAGACTGTTGGGGGGATTGAATAGAACGATAGTGGTTTTCACTCGATTTCCAATGTCTTTTCGCCCCTTTGCTCCACCATAAAAACAGCCCAAGCAGACACCTGGAGTTTAGGTGATCCACTTGGGCTGCTTTAAATAGACTTGTTGCAACAGGAAGCTGCCTGGCTCAAGTTTATTTCTTATTGGGCACATACTTTGCCGTACGTGCATCCTGGATGACTCCGACCCAATTCAGACCAAAACCAAAAGTGTATTCATTCCCCGCCGCGTCTTTGTGGCAACGCATGTCGTGAGGAGTATCTTCGGCTTGTTTTTCCACTACCGCCATGTCCGCAGGCATCTGTATGGGAAGTAAGCCAGAAGGTTGGGCTTTGCCCGTCAGGATATCGAGAATGGCCTGATCCTGAACCCTGAAATTAACCAAAATTGCGTTGGCTTTGCTTTCAAATTCGTGGAAAACCATCGGATTGTCCATGGTGATGGACACAATGACCGGTTTGCCCTTCATTTTGTCATAGGTATCCGTCACCATGCTCAGGTCAGTATGGTTGATGGCTTGATTGGTTTTGTCCTTGTAGCTGCGGTTGGTCGATTTTTCCAGTGGGTCGCCACCAGCAATACTGACCTCCCGAGCTTCTGTGGCTTTGTATTCACCGTATTGCAAGCTGATGGGGAGGTAGCCATTGCCACCTTTTTTCACATCTTCAGCGCTATAACCAATGCCCGAGTTGGGGCTGCTGATGAAGGCCAGGGCGACGTCGGCCTCATCAGGGTTGTCCGTAACGGTAAAGTATTTTTTGACAATTTCGATGTTCACTGGATAATCCAATTTTTCAGGTGTTTCTACACCCATGAAGTTGCGGCCAGCGGGAGTAATTTTTTTCGGAACATACACCTTGATGCCCGTTTTGAGCGGCAAAGCTTGTTTTTGGTTTTTCAGCAATACCATCGACTTCAATTGCGCCTCGTAACCTGACTTCATGTAGGAGGGCTGACCTACGATCAATTTGGTGGTTTCAGGAACTACGTAAGGAAACTCAAACAAACCAACCCGGAAGATATTCTTCAACAAACGCACAGCGGATTGTTCCATCCGGGCACGCATCCAGGCTTCCCCATGTTCTTTGCTCCCAATGGCATAAGCTTCAATGATGGGTTTGGCTTCGCTGTTGCCGCCAAATTGATCTACTCCGGCCATCAAAATTTTGTAGTGGCGTTCGGCTACGCTTAGTTTTTCGACGCCCCAGGGTTTGCCAGCGGTGAAATTGTCCAGGACAGTTTCGTCTCCAGTGATGCCCCAGTCGGTGCAGGCTACGCCATCGAATTTGTATTTATCGCGCAACAAATCCTGGATGATGTAGCGGTTGTAACTGTTGCCCACGTTCTCTTTGTTCTTGGTATCCTGGTCCCAGGAAATGGTGTAATAAGGCATGATGGCCGAGGCCATCATGGTTTTACCCTGCAATTTGAAGGCACCTTCTGTGAAGGGGATAAAATGGGTTTTGAATTGTTTTCCAGGGTATACTGCAAACTTACCGATTGCATAATGTGCATCTCGGCCAGCTTCGCCTGAGCCACCACCCGGCCAGTGTTTAACCATGGCGTTTACACTGTACATGCCCCAGCCGTCTGGGTCGGCACCATATCCGGTGGAGGTTTGAAACCCATTGCAATAGGCACTGGCCATCGCAGCTGCAAGGTAGGGGTCTTCTCCAAAGGTACCGCTGGTGCGGCTCCAACGAGGATCGGTAGCAATGTCAACCTGAGGCGAAAGGGCAGTAGTGATGCCCAAGGCCCGGTATTCTGTGGCGGCAATTTGGCCAAAACGCGTTACGAGGATTGGATCAAAGGTTGCAGCCATGCCCAGCGAACTCGGCCACATCGAAATAGCACCACCAGCCGCAGCGTTGTATTCCGCGTTGGCTACGGTTCCGTGGCGTGGATCGGAGCTGTTGTTGGCGGGTATACCCAAACTAGAGCCTTCTACCAGGGCTTGTACATTGTTGTTCCACTTGGCTGCAATCTCGGGTGATTGCACGGTGGTTACCAGGACGTGGCGGAGGTTGTCTTTGATCAAAAATTCGATTTGCTGGTCGGTCAGTTCTTCAGGTTTGGCACCACTTTCTTGGAAAGGTTTGCCTTTGTAGGTACCAGCAAAATAGCCACCTGAGCGTGCTGGAAGGGATTGGTGGCGGCTGTACAGCATCAAACCAGCAATTTGTTCTATACTCATTTTGGAGGCCAGGTCTTTGGCGCGGGCATCGGCGGGAAGGCGCCAGTCTTCGTAAGGATCGAGCTGGTCGTTTTTGTTCAGGTCTTTAAAGGCCAGATCGTTTACGGTAAGTATTTTCACGCCTGAAGAAGGGGAATAGGCAAGGGTCTTGCCCCTTTGGTTAATCAAGGCGAAATTTTCTATTTGTTTTTCGGTCCATTTTTGCTGCGCAAAAACGAAAATTGAGCTGATCAGGAGGATAAATGTAGTGCAGAGTTTTTGCATGACTTTGATTTTTTAAACTGCCTGCAATATACAAATCACTACATCAGGTAGCCTGATGATTATATTATTGGGGTTGGAATTTAGAAAATTGAGGGAGAATGATCGATGGGTCATCCCCAAAACATTTGAGAATAAAGTTTACTTTGCTTTTTCCTACATTCTAAATGTAATCAAAAGCAACTATGCTGCTGACGAATGGCTGTTTAAGATTCGGACAATTTTTGGGAAATTATTTTCTGTTGGAGATTTTTGATAATCACCTATTTGGGTGATCCCAGACTGGACAAACCTTCCTAATTTTGAGCAAAATCTATGTCAACCTATGTTTACACCTGCTCAACGCCTTTATTTCCTGTTTCTTTTCACGCTCGTTGCCATCATGTTTTTATTGGCTGCATATACAGCCTGGATTGATCCACCCGTGACGTATGGGTTTTGGAGCGGGGTCAAGCATGGATTTTTTGCCGTGCAGAATGGAATTATTGGTTTGTTTTCTGGCCGGCATTACTATGCGCCGCTACACACTGGCTGGTACCGTTGGGGCTACTGGGTGGGCATGTTTTTGATCCCTGGATTTTTGCGCATTAGTTTTGAAGTGCTGGAAATCTTTCTGCAAGAATGGCTGAGGTAATTTCACCCCTGCACTGCTGTCAACAATTCCATTCTGCCGCCTACCTTGCATTTTGCAAAAATATTCTTGACGTGTGTCCCGATGGTATTCACACTGAGGAAGTGTTTTTCAGCGATCTGTCGATTGGTCAAGCAGGCCAATAGATCCACCAATACTTCCAGTTCCTTGGGACTGAGCGGATCTTCCAGCTTGGCATTGAAGCGCTGTAGGTCATTGTTGCTGCGCGGATGGAGGCGACCGTGGGTGTAGAGGGCAATTTCGAGGGTACGAAACAGTTCGTCTTCTTCAAAAGGCTTGACCAGATAGGCCATGGGGAAGGTTTGCTTGGCCCGATCCAGGGTTGCACGGTCGGTAAATGAAGTGAGGTAAATGAAAGGCAAATGGTACTTGTCATGGATTACTTGACCAATCGAAATTCCGTCGGCTTGACCTGAGCCAAGATGAACATCAAGAATGACCAAATCTGCTTGTTGTTGGGCCAGTTTATCCAAGGCCATGACAGGATTGTAAGCCAAGCCACACACGGAATAATCGAGATTATTCAAGGCTGCTTCCAAATCGTGGGCGATCAAGGGTTCATCCTCCACGATCAATATTGAAAATTTACTCATGCCGCATTGTTTAGGGCCGGAATTTAAATAAAGTTACATTCTGACTGGGCTCTTTTTTGATTTTGCTGCGTTACTCGTCAGTTGCGTAGGCTGGCTATGCGCCTTCCTCGCGCCTTACCAAATCAAAAAATAGCCGAGTCAACTTTGTAACTTTATTTAAAATCCGGCCCTAAGCGGAAAAATCAAACTAGTACGGGCTCCCGTTTCAGCATTGGCTAGTTGCAATGATCCGCCCAACTTTTGGGTAAAGGCATTGATCAATGAAAAGCCGATGGAACGTGCAGCATCCGGTACAAAGTTAGCAGGAAATCCGACACCATTGTCCTCCACTTTTAATTCAACGTTATCCTCATTGGTGGAAAGGGAAATCCTAACAACGCCCATTTGCTGATCAGGGAATGCGTACTTCAAGGTATTGCTGATCAATTCATTGAGAATCAACCCCAAGGAAATCATAATGTCGACATTGAATTTAAGCGGCTCAATCTGGGCGATCAACTGTACCCGATCCTGATCAATATTGTAGGTATGGAAAAGATTTTCTGCCAGTTTTAGGAAATAATCTTCGGTTTCGACCGTGCTAAAATCATTGTTCTGATAAAGGGTTTGGTGGATCAGCGCCATGGAACGCACCCGATCGCGCCCCTCTCGCATGACTTTGAGCGCCACCGGATCTTGTACACTTCGCGCTTGCAAATTGAGCAGTGAAGAAATGACTTGCATGTTGTTTTTGACCCGATGGTGAATTTCTCTGAGCAGGAGTTCTTTTTCTTCCAAGGCTACGGAAAGTGTCCGTTTTTCAGTTGACAACCGGCGCTTACTGCGGTAAATGGCTAAGGTTGTGAGAGACAACAACAACAATCCTCCCAATAGCCACAAACTTCGCCATCTAGTAAGCGCTAATCGAAGTCCTTTTTGGTGATTCAATTGCTTTAATTCACCTATGGATTTTTGGTGTTCAGCCACTTCCAATTGGGTTTCACTGTTATTGAGTCGGCTTGCCAGGAGGATAGGATCTAGCTTCTCCTCCAGTGCTTTTACTTTGTCCAAGTAGGCAATGGCTTGGGCGTAGTTTTTCTTTTTCCGTTCATTGGCGGCCAGGGTTTCGTACAACTTCATCTGATAATTGAGGTTGTAGGATTTTTTTGCCCAAACCAGGTTATCCAACAACAGCTCGTCAGAAGCCTGAATGGCATCTTGGTCACTGAGAATGGCAGCTTCCATCAATTCGCTTTGAAGCTCATTGTACCTCTGAAACACCTTCAAATTCATGGACTTAGACAATCTTAAATATTCAAGTGCTTTTTCATTTTCCCCCAAAACATGGTAGGCTTCGGCCAATGACCTCAAACAGCGGGCTTGCATTACCCGATGTCGTTTTTGATGAGGTAGTTTTTTGTACGCACTTAATGCTTGTTCCAAAACAGGAACTGCTACATTTTCCTTTTTTTCTACAATCAGGGTCAAGCCTTCGTAATACCGCAGTAGGGCTTTGGGAAATGCGGATTCAGCAGATTTCAGCAGGCGTTGTGCATCAAGAAGGTACTTCCTGGCACGTTGAGGGTTGTGGTTGTCCAAAAAAACGTGAGCCATGCATACGTACACGATAATTTTTCGATCCACCACGGGGGAGCGATCCAGCAATGCCAGGTTTTTGCGGTAAAAATGCAATGCCGAATCTGGTCGATTCATGTTGTTCCAAATCAAGCCAGCCATCTGAAATAGCTTGTATTTCAGAACTGGAAAATCTCTTCCTTCTGCAATGCCAATGCCTCGGCGCAGGTAGTAAAGGATGCTATCCGGTTCCAATTTTCGGGTATAAATTTGAACAAGTTGAAGGCAGGTTTCAACCTGAGTTTTTGGTTTTGCATGTGCAAGGCTCCAGGCAGAATACCTGCGGTAATGCTGCATGGCCAACCCATACTGCTTGGTATTCATGTAAATTCTGGCCAACCCCTCTTCTGAAATGGCTTCAATCCGATCGTAGTTGCCTTCTTTGGCAATGTCGATTACCTCATTCAAAAGAATGATGGCACTATCGGACTTATTCATTTCAAAATAGACTTTTCCTTGCACCAATAACGCACTACAATGCATCGGGATGTTTTGCTCAGATTTAAATCGAATGCCAACTGGAACCAATAAATTGAGCGCAGCTCTTGAATTTCCATTCTTTAAACTATCAAGGGCAACATCGAAAACAGTATCAAGATTGCGCAATAAATCCACTCTGGACTGCGCTTTCATCCATGGAATCCATAAATACAACAAAAACAAGTAGAGTAATTTAGCCTTTTGCATCACCAATAGGGTATAGGATAACAGGAAAGTTGTGCAATTTACAACCGAGTTCCGTTTGCTGCTTAAAAACTACCGTTAAATAATGCCTACTTATCAAAATATTGCTTTTCATGCAGTTGAATGCTAGGTTTTTTTAAAAGCTTTACGTACTTTTGACAAATAATTGTCTTTCCCCTTTAGACTACTGTACTAATATTTTGTTGAGGCTATTTCAAATCGTATCTGTTCAGGGTTATTGTTCCCAAATCCATCAATTTTTCACACTGTAATCTGACCTTGAATCATAGTCCCCATGAACAGGGAAGGCAAAGCGACAACCTATGAGAAAACTACTCGCAGCCGTCACCGCAATTCTATTTTTTTTGCATTTTTTTCAAATTGCGACGGCTCAACACAAGTATTCAGGCAATAGAGGGATGAATCACCCCTTTCATGCCGCATTTTATCAAGCACTCAAATGGCGCAGCATTGGTCCTTACCAAGGTGGTCGCAGCGTTGTAGCCGTAGGTCTTCCCAACAATCCAATGGTGTATTACTTTGGTTCAACTGGCGGTGGACTCTGGAAAACGGATGACGGAGGCTGGAGCTGGCAAAATACCTCAGATGGCTTTTTCCAAAGTGGCTCTATTGGCGCAATAGCCATTGCTGCATCTGATGTCAATGTAATGTATGTTGGCATGGGAGAACATGCAGTAAGGGGCGTAATGAGCTCGGCAGGCGATGGGGTTTACAAATCAACCGATGGCGGCAAAACCTGGGAACATACCGGACTGGTTCAATCTGAGCAAATAGCTGAAATTTGCATTCATCCTAACAATCCAGATCATGTCTATGTAGCCGTTCAAGGCGCATTGTACAAAGATTCCCCTGAACGGGGCATATACGAATCTCAAGACGGGGGTAAAACCTGGAAAAACATCTTTTCCATCAATCCCAGCACTGGTGCAGCCGATTTGTGCTTTGATCCCCAAAATCCAAGAATATTGTATGCCACCATGTGGGATCACCAACGCTCACCCTGGTATATTCGCAGTGGAGGATCTGGATCTGGTATGTACAAATCTACTGATGCCGGAGTAAGTTGGAAGAAAATGACCACGGGTTTGCCATCAAGTATGGGAAAAGCCGGCATTTGTGTATCCCCAACCAATTCAGAGCGCCTTTATGCGGTAGTTGAAGCCACCAATGGAGGAATTTTCCGTTCTGATGACAGTGGTTCATCCTGGCAACAAGTCAACAAAGATCGGCAGACCTATGCCCGATCCTGGTATTTCAATGAAATAATTCCCGATGTCAAGAACCCCGATATCGTGTATGTACTCAATATTCCGCTGCTAAAGTCGATGGATGGCGGAAAAACATTCAGCAGCATTGCCACGCCCCATGCAGACCAGCACGATTTGTGGATCAACCCTCACAATCCTCAAAACATGATTTTGGCCAATGACGGTGGGGCTTGTGTTTCTTTCAACAACGGAAGATCCTGGACGACACAAAACAATCAACCTACTGGTCAGTTTTATAGAGTTACTACTGACAATAATTTTCCTTACCACATTTATACGGCCCAACAAGACTTTGGAGCCATGGGCATTCCCAGTCGGGTCAGCGGTTCTGATGTAATCGGAAACAACTGGTACCAGGTAGCAGGAGGGGAAAGCGCTTTTTTGGCAGTAGATCCCAACAATCCTGAGTGGGTCTATGGGACGAATTACCAGGGAAATGTAAGTGCCTGGCACCGCAAGTCTGAAAGCAGTAAGGACGTCATGGCTTACCCTGAAATTGCTTTGGCTACCCGCCCTCGTGATTTGAAATTCCGATTCAATTGGAATGCCCCTTTGGTACTATCCCCACACAACCCAAAAGTATTGTACCATGGGGCTCAAAAATTGCTAAAAACTGAAAATGGTGGAATTAGCTGGGAAGCAATAAGCCCGGATCTAACCCGCAACGATACGGCCCATCAGGGCGATGGCGGTGGCCCTTTTTTGAATGAAGGGGCTGGCGCTGAAAATTACAACACGATCAGTTACATTGCTCCTTCTGTTCACAAAGAGGGGGTTATTTGGGTAGGTACGGATGATGGCAGGGTACACCTCACCCGCAATGGTGGGCAATCCTGGGATGATCGTACCCCAACAGGCCTCCCAGAATCTTTGATTAACTCCATTGAAGTATCTCCTCACGATCCTGGAACGGTATACATTGTGGCGTGCAGGTTTCGATTTGGCGACAAACACCCTTATGTGTATCGCAGTACTGATTTCGGACGCAATTGGGAAAAAATAACCTCCGGATTTGGTTTAAATGATTTTGTACGGGTAGTACGCGAAGATCCGGCTCAGAAAGGCCTCTTGTATGCGGGTACGGAATCCAGTTTTTACATTTCCATTAATGGTGGCAATTCGTGGAATCAATTTCAACTCAATTTACCCGTATGTCCAATTACTGATCTCCATCTTCATGAAAAAGATTTAATCGCCTCCACTTCGGGTCGGGGCATCTGGATATTGGACGATATTTCATGCTTTCACAACAACTCCAGCCTGGTAGGCAAAACCGGGATTTCCCTTTTTCCTCCACGTTCAACTTACCGCTATGCAAGTGAACAAAACGAAGATCCAACGATTGCTTCCAGTTCCGGAAATCTGATTGAAGGCATGATCATCAACTATATCCTGCCAGAAGAAATAGACAGTTTAACCCTCGAAATTCACAACGCGAAAGGGAAATTGATCCGCAAATACACCAGTTGGACAGACTCCTTTCTGGTAAAAACCAATGCAGCATTGGGACATCCTACCCTTACTACTTACAAGGGCCTGAATCGCCTGGTATGGGATCTCCGCCGCAGGATGTTGCCTGGTATTCCAGAACTTTTCATCATGGGAGATCTGCGTGGAAGTATCGTTGCTCCTGGAACTTATTCTATTCACCTGATTGGCAACCAAGATACGGTGCTAACAACTGCCACAGTTCTTGCAAATCCCAATGTACCCGGTACCGACGAGGAATACGAGTTGCAAAGCGTCAAGCTCGACGAAATGGAAACCACCATTCGAGACATGCACACCATGATCAGCAATCGACGAGAGTGGCGCAATTGGTTGACCGGCTTGTTGGAATTGTACGAAAATTCTGTAGACCACATCGAAATGGTCAACACCGCAAGGGACATCATTGCCAAAATAAATTTGTGGGAACTTGGCCTCACTCAACCCGCTCAGGTAGGTACACAGGATGCCATTGTGTTTAAACATGGCCTTCATGCGGAGTTATTGGACCTCAAACTGCGTACTGATGCCCTCGATCCCCGAATCACTCAAGGCATCACCGATCGTTTCAATGACATTCGCAAGATCTGGAACCGCAAAAAACCTGCCAATGAAGCCATTAATCAAGCGATGTTGAGCTTTATGAGCAGTTTTAAAGAAAAAGAAATGGCGCCATTTTTTGCACCACCGACCAATACTTATTAGGTTGTTCTTTGGTAGGTTTAAGGTTTGGGCTTGGGACACATTGCTCAAAATAGCAGTGCGTGAAGGGAAAACTCCAAACTAAAAACCAAAACTTAAAACCTTTTCCTTACCTTCGCGGCGTACTAAATTAATCGAAAGATGGAAACTGCAAATACCTCTACTACGAAAGATTGGTTGCTCTTTTTGATCTCTTTGGTCGCTATGATCATTTTGTTTGCGGTAGCAGATGAGTGGTTCTGGTTGGCACTGCCTTTCGTATTGACGTTCTTTGTGCGGGCAATTCGCATGATGTAAGTCTGGTGTAGAGACGCGACAAAATCGCGTCTCTACAATTATTCGTAGCTATTGGTGCTCTCTTCCAATAGTTCTTCAATCTCTTTCATTTCTGTTTCGGTGAAATAGCGCCATTTTCCCACCGCGAGGTCATCCAATTTCATTGACATGATGCGGATGCGCTTCAATTTTTTCACTTCATAGCCCATGTATTCACACATGCGGCGAATCTGGCGATTCAAACCTTGGGTGAGAATGATCCGAAAAGTGGTTTGTCCTTTTTTCTCAACCGCACATTGCTTGGTGGTTGTTCCCAAAATAGGTATTCCATTGCTCATGCGCCGTACAAAGTCAGGCGCTAATGGCTTGTCAACCACAACGATGTATTCTTTTTCGTGACCATTGCGGGAGCGCAGAATTTTGTTGACGATATCTCCATCATTGGTTAGAAAGATCAGCCCTTCTGAATCTTTGTCCAAACGGCCAATCGGAAAAATTCGCTGCGTATGATTGATGTAACTCACCACGTTGGACTTATCCCGCAAGTCAGTGGTACAGGTAAGCCCTCTGGGCTTGTGAAAGGCGATGTAAATGCGTTTGGGGTTGCTGCGCAAGGGTTTCCCATTCAGCAACACCACATCACCCTCCGTCACCCTGTTGCCTTTCACGGCAATGACTCCGTTCAGGGTAACCCGGCCTGATTCGATAAATTTATCCGCTTCTCTTCTCGAGCAGATGCCCGTTTCGGAGATGTATTTGTTTAAACTGGTTGACTCCATTGATGGTTGTAAATCCTATTTCTTCACCTTGATCATACACCCAACCGCTTTAGTCAGGTTGGGATCCGGTTCAGTGCCGTTTTCAATTGCGCTAATCGCTTCTTCTACATATCGACGCGTTATCAACGATTCATCATCTGCATTGTCATCGATTGCGCCAATATAGCGCACTTTTCGATCTTTGTCGAGCAAAAATACATGAGGCGTGCGGGCTGCGCCATATGTAGGGAATACTTTTTGGCCTTCATCAAACAAGTATTCAAATGGATATTTTTTTGCTTTGGCCCGTTCAGTCATCCGGTCAAAACCATCACCTGGTTGTACACTCGGATCGTTGGGCATAATGGCCACAACAGGCCAGCCCATTGGCGTCATTTTATTGTGCAAATCAATGATGCGCTGCTCGTAGGCCTGGGCATAAGGGCAAGTATTGCAAGTGAACACAACGATGTAGCCTTTTGCATTTTTGTAGTCTTTGAGCCCTACCAACTTACCAGAAGTACTTTTCAACAAAAAATCAGGCGCAGTATCACCCACTTTGAGTCCTAATGCCACTGGCAGTTGTGGGAAAAAGGACAGCAAGTAAAACACAGCAGCAAAAAATCCTAAACCAATCCCATTTTTTGTTTTCATCACAGTCGAATTTGAATAAACAAAGCGCTTGAATAAATGATTTTTAAGTGATTCTCACTTATTGTGACGCAGGTTGCTATTTTTAGGATCTAAAAATTCCTGTACAAAATCGCGCAATTCGTCAAAATTTTCAAATTCTCCTTCCTTGAATTTTCTTAACGCCCCTCGATACACCAGTGTAGCAGGCAATGCACCACTCCAGGTAGAGTCTACCTTTTCGATCCATTGCTGCTGTTTACTATCCAATAACGCAACAACTAAAGCGGAAAATTGCCTTTGTTTTAAAAAAGGGTTCAATTTGGTTTCCAGATCTTTACGAAAATCCAGACTCACTAAAATGGTTTTAATTTTTTGTTGCGCAGTGGATTTTTGCAATTGCTCAAAATAGGGCAATTCCTTGACACAAGGTAGACACCAGGTGGCCCAAAAGTTGATCACATAGGTAGTGTCCGTTTGGGTTTGCTTCAGTAAGGGTGCAAAATCGTCAAACGACTCCACAATTTGCTGTGCTTGTAGTCCATAGCACGCAAAAACCAATAGAAGCAACAGATACAGTTTTTTCATGCACTCAATTTTAGGGCATCCCAGCCTTGTAAATTTCTGCATTTCCAGTCAGAATATAGTTGCTACCAGCTGGAAAAAACAGGCTTTGGCCTTTTTGCAAGGGAAGAGATTCATTGACCAATGCTTCTCCTTCTATAAGCAACAATATTTCAGGGCCTTTAGTGGTCAGTTGTTCGTGTTTTTTTGAAGGACTCAACCGGATCAAACTCAATTCAAAATCTGGAGCAGGGGTTTTAAACACCGTCAAGGTATCGCTCAAGGCATTTCCTGAAAATACGTTCGGCACAATGGGGTCGAAGGAAAGGTGATGTATGAGGGTATTTGCATCCACATATTTATCGGTGAGGCCACCTCTGAACACGTTGTCAGAATTGGCCATTAACTCCACATTTACCCCTTCGAGATAGGCATGCAATACACCGGCATCCTGAAAAATGCCCTGCCCTGGTTGAATGTTGACCACATTCATCAAATAAATAGAAACCACCCCTCGATCATACCCCCCATCAGGCAGTCGAAAATCGCGCAAAGCCCGAGCTGCCCAATAGTCTTGCTGATCTTTCTGCAGCTTTTCTTCGGCCAGCAAAGGCAACAACCGCATTGCCAATGGCGCCAATAAATCATTCATTTCTGCCTGAGGCATATTCATAACCTGAGTGTACAAGGGCTGAATCGAGACTGGAGAGAAGAAAGCCAAGAGCCCTTGTAACTCCGGGGTATTTTGCAGACTGGCTTGAATTTTGTCCAGGGTAGCGAATCCGTGCAACAACCAAAAATCGGTCAAAGCCGCCATCATCTCTGGCTTGTGGTTGTCGTCTTTAAAGTTGCGGTTGTACGCATTGAGTGGAATGCCTGCTGCATTTTCAGCGGCGAAACCTACCTCCGCCTCCCGCTTATTTGGATGCGCCTGGATAGAGAGCATTTTGTCCACATCCAGGATTTTCAACAAAAAAGGAATTTGGTTGTCAAAATGCTTGGCAGTATCACTCCCCAATATTTCTACAGGAGAACTGGAAATAAGTTCACTAAGCGCCATTGAAAATTCTCCGGGCTGATGAACCTTTGCCATGCCACGGGGATGCGCACCGAGCCACAATTCCGCACAGGGCTCGTGTGCGGAGTTGTCTTGGTTCAATAAATTAGGGATATAAACAAACCCGCCCCAGGCGTAGGGCTGAATTACGCCTTCAAGCAGATAAGGTGTGGTGAGCGTTGTCATAAATATATTGGGTTTTATTTTTCACTAACCAGAAAATAGACTGCCGTTGACAAAAAATCGCGCAAGTAGGGAAAACTACTCAGTAGTGGATTTTGAGTACGAGGAGCCCATCCAAATTTATACTGATAAATGGGATTGATCAAAAAAATCTTGCGTTGTAAAGCCTGATAGCCTCGCTTGCGTGCAATACTTTCAAAACGCTCGATGGAGATTCCCGTATCCTTGATTTCCAACAATTCCTGAATGGTCTGAGCAGACTCTCCTCCCCATCTCAACACCTGTTGATAAATGCTCCGCGGCAACAAATGGTAGTAGGGCAATTTTGAAAGCCATTTTCCCCGACAGATTTGTTGATGGCCGCCAAAGGGCATGTACCAGGGCGGAAAAGCAAAGAAAACCACCCCTTGTTGAGCTAAAAACTGCCGCAAAATGGTCATAAATCGATCCTGATCCGGGATGTGCTCGATGACGTCTTTGAGGATGATCAAATCAAACTTAAAGCCGATTTCTTTCGCCGGATCAATATCGTAAATATTGCGTGCGATCAGTTGCAACTGCCCGGAAGCAACAGGCTCAGGCATAAAGGATTTGGCTGTTTCAATGCGACTTTCGTGCAATTCTATGCCCACACACTGGCAATCTTCTTCCAAAAAAGCCTTCAATACTCCAGCTTCTCCACAACCAATTTCTAAAACCCTGGAACCAGCAGGCAAGGGGCGATGAAGCCGCACAAATGGCAAAATGTATTCTTTGGCAGTTCGATATTGGTAATCGAAATACGTTTTTTTGTCCTGGTGAAATTCAAACATGATGAATAAGATACAAATGTTCGGTAAAGGTACTTAAACGAATCCTTAAGGCATTTATTTGCCCATAATTTTTCAGAAAATTTGCCTGGATAGAAATGGGGAAACAGGGGAATGGTTGCCAGGAATAAGTCTGTGGGTAAGCTTCCGACCTACAGCTTTTTTATTTGTTAAATCCTGCCTATCTTTGCCCTTTAATTATGACGCAAAAAATTACTTCCCGATTTTTTGAGAGGGTTTTGAATAGGAAGCTCACTTGAATTGAACCGTTCGGCTTCCTATTCAAAACCCAAAATCGGGAAGTTAATTTTTCTGCGTTGCTAAGACTATTTCTTTTGGCAAGAATCATGGCTATTGATTATGGAACGAAGCGCACAGGCATAGCGGTAACCGATCCATTGCAAATGATTGTAACGGGTTTAGACACCGTTTCAACGCCTGTACTTTTTGACTTTCTGAAGCAGTATTGTACGGAAGAAGAAGTTGAGGCGTTTGTAATCGGTGAACCCAAAAATCTGGACGACACTCCATCTCAAATCCATCACCTGGTCATGGGATTTGTCAATCAAATAGAAAAACTTTTTCCTGATAAAAAAGTTATTCTGCGTGACGAACGATTTACGTCAAAAGATGCTGCTCGTTCTATCCTCCAAAGTGTACCCAGTCGAAAAAAACGGCGAGAAAAGGGCTTGGTAGATAAAGTAAGTGCCATCATCATTTTGCAGGAATACCTTGAAAAATACAAATATTCGTAAGACCATGTTGTTACCTATTTATGCCTACGGGCATCCTGTTTTGCGCAAGAAAGCTGAAGAAATTACGCCTGACTATCCTGAGCTTGAAAAACTGATTGCGGATATGTGGGAAACCATGTACCACGCCGAAGGCGTTGGCTTGGCTGCGCCACAAGTTGGTCGACCAATTCGCTTGTTTGTCATCGATACCATCCAACTGGAAGAGAAAGGGAAGGATGTTGAAGGGTTCAAAACCGTTTTCATCAACGCTCAAAAAATTGAGGAAAAAGGTAAGATATGGGCCTACGAAGAGGGCTGCCTCAGCATCCCCGACATTCGGGGGGATGTGGATCGACTGGATACTTTAACCCTCCGCTACCTGGATCACAACTTTGTAGAGCATACCCGCACGTTTGACGGCATCAATGCCCGCGTAATTCAACACGAATATGACCACACTGAAGGGGTATTGTTTATTGAATACCTCAAGCCCGTCAAAAAAGCCATGATCCGGGGAAGATTGGAGAATATCCGCAAAGGCAAGGTGAAAGTAGATTACAAAATGAGGTTTGCATAAGGGACGCAGGAACACTATTGTTTTGGTTTTGTACGTTATTTCCTGCCAAAATCCGCCGGAATTTCGCCCCAATCCTCCGTTTCCCACTTGATCATTTTATTGGAGAAAGTATTATCGGCCAGCCATTGCTCTGCCCGATCGATGACCTCGTACAGCTCTTCGGTTTTGGCATTTTCTACCAAAGTGGTCTTGCATTTTTTTTGCTTGATCCATTTCATGGCGTTGACCGAATCGGAGTAAATGGGGTAATTCCAACCTTTTTTCTGGCACAAGGCCAGGGCATGCACCAAGGCCAAAAACTCGCCAATGTTGTTGGTGCCCAAGGGAAATTCCTTGTGAAAGATTTGCTCTTTGGAGTCTGTCCATACGCCTTGGTATTCCATTTTGCCGGGATTGCCGCTACAGGCTGCATCAACGCTGATGCTTTCCCGAATGATGGCACTTTTGGCTTTGGGAATGCGCTTTTCGGTGGTAGTTTTCCCGCTTGTTGACTGTCCACTTTTGGGTCTAAAAGATGGAGCGCCTTGTTTGTACGCTTTTTCTGCTTCCGACAAACTTTCATAAGATTTGTACAAAGCACCCGGAAAACCCTGGATCTGAGCCGAACATTCTGTCCAATTGTCATAAATTCCAGGCTTTGCCCCCTTCCAAACCACGTAGTATTTTTTCGTTTTAGCCATTTGATGTCGTTGTAAGCACCTCAAAATTTCACCCAAGATTACAAAACATCTTTGATAAAAACAGGGTTGAATTGGATTTGGATTCTTCAAATGCCTACCTTTGCAGCCGAAAAACCAGACCATGCAGCTTATCGATACCCACGCCCATTTGTACGCAGAGGAATTCAACGAAGACCGACCAGAAATGATTCAACGGGCCTTGGAGGCAGGGCTTACGCATCTGTATTTGCCCAATATCGATAGTACCTCCATTGAGGGCATGCTGCAATTGGAAGCGGAATATCCGGGCCAATGCCTGGCGATGATGGGCTTGCACCCTTGTTATGTCAAAGACAATTTTCAGGAGGAATTGGCATTGGTCAAGTCCTGGCTGGAAAAACGCTCCTTCCCGGCCATTGGCGAAATTGGGATTGATCTGTATTGGGACAAAACCCACATCCGCGAGCAGGAAACCGCTTTCCTGACCCAGGTTGAATGGGCCAAACAATACGATTTGCCCATCATTATCCATTCCCGGGATTCAATGGATTTGATCCTGGAACTGCTTCAACCCGTCCGACATGAGCGCCTGAGAGGTATTTTCCACTGCTTCTCTGGTTCCGTTCAACAAGCTGAAGCTGCCATCGAAATGGGTTTCTTGCTTGGCATCGGAGGGGTCTTGACTTTTAAAAAATCTGGAGTGGATGCTGTACTGGATCAAATTGAGCTGCAACACCTAGTACTGGAAACCGATTCCCCCTACCTCGCCCCTACCCCATTTAGAGGCAAGCGCAACGAAAGTGCTTACATCGTTAAAGTAGCCGAAAAATTGGCTGAAATCTACGGTGTTTCCACAGAAGAAGTAGCCCAAATCACTACCACAAACGCATTAAAACTCTTCAACAAATAAAAAATTGGAACTTTTATTGAAAAACCCACATTTAGACTGTAAATTTGCCGCACTTTAAGAACAAGCACATACAGAGAGGTGCTCGAGTGGTTGAAGAGGTACGCCTGGAAAGCGTATATACCGCAAGGTATCGAGGGTTCGAATCCCTTCCTCTCTGCGAAACACAAACGCCTGCATTTGATGTAAATGCAGGCGTTTTTTATTTTGAGAATCGATATCCATTTATCGCTTCACCAACAGCATCCGTTTGGTTTCCACAAACCTGGCCGTTTCGAGGCTGTAATACAGCACACCAGAAGAAGCGAGTACACCGGAGTTCAGCTCCAGCACATTCCAACCTTTGGCATAGCTTCCTTTGATTTGGTACAATACCGCCCCTTTCACATCCCGAACCGTCAAACGGGCATCGGCAGCATCCGGGAGGTAGAATCCAATCTGGGTACTGCCTTCAAATGGGTTAGGAACGTTTTGCAACAAAACCGCCCGATCCGCTTGCTGGACTTGTGCGACCTCCAACATTTCATCCAAAAGTACCGGACTGATGGATTCTGGAACTTGCAGAACTGGAACCCACTTTGACAGCTTTCCAGTATACTGTAGTTTACTCACTCCTGGAACAAAAGCATCAATTTCAGGCTTGTCCTCTCCACTGATCAGACCTGGTGCGGGTTTAACCGTAACGGCAACCTCAAAGGAAGTACCCAAAATGTCGTCTTTGGTGCCATTGTTATCACGCCAGTTGCGGCCTTTGGTGTACGGTACGATGGTGTAAACTACAACAGCTGGAACCTTGTGCTTGTTTTGCAATAGATTTCCTTCAAAAGTTGATCCCCGCTTACGGGTGTACGGAGCCTTGCTTACGCCTCCTACACTGTCTGGATTGCTGATGGACAGCACCAGGTACTTTTTCCGTTTTTTGGGTTTAACTATGTTCACTTTGGTCTGCGGTGCAGTATTGTGGGCAATCGTTTCACTGAATGCAGTAGGTTCCGCCTCAGGGCACTGACCAATTTGATTGACCTTTACGGTCACGGTTATGGTTTTTCCTTCACAACCAGCCAATTGAGAACCAATGGGGGTAATCGTGTACACCACATCAGAGCGCGAGCGGGTCAAGTTGATCAAAGGTTCATTGATCGCATTTTTGCCGAAAGGTACGGCCTTGCCGCTTCCTGCTCCTTTGAGCACATCGCCATAAGTAGCCGTCCAATTGAACGTAGCCCCCGGTGCTGCATTGGGATTCAAAACAGTAATTCCGGCAGAGATACCGCTACAAATGAATCTGTCCGAAGCAACCGCATCCGGTATTCTACCAACAACGACTGTAACTGGTTTGATGTCAAAACATCCCGTTACGGCATTGGTGCCTTTGATGAAATACACTCCAGCGTCGGTAGACTGAGGAGTAGTAAAGCTCTGGGTGGCACTTGCATCCTTCCAGTAAGTCAGGGTCAACCCTGCTGTTGAACCAGTAGTAACTGCACTTTGCCGCAAATCGACCAAAGTTGTACAGCGAGGAGTCGGGTTGGTGATCACCAATTGAGGTTTAGCATTGACCGTTACCGGGATTTCGTAGGTGCTTGGGTTTGTACAGGTATTTGCAGTAAGGGTATAAATGTAATTCACCACCAATGCATTTCCAGTAGTATTGATCAACGTTTCATTCAGGTTGCCACTTCCACTCAAGGCTGGGTTGCTGATGCCGTTCACTGCCCTGCGCGTCCAGGTAAAATTGGTATTGGGCAAGGTGCTAGAAGGCGCATACGTAAATGGCGTTCCACTGCATAAAGTTGTCGAAATAACACTACTCGTCAGTTTAGGCAATGGGTTGATTGCTTTGGTGACCGTAAAAGAAGCCGAGTTGCTGCAACCATTGGCCGTCAGTGAATAGATGTAAGCCACCGTTAGTGTAGTATTGCCCGTATTGTTGAGATTTTCACTGACAGAACCAGTTCCAACGGCTGCTTCGTTGCTGATGCCCTCTACACCAGCTCTGGACCAGGTAAAAACGGTAGCACTTGTAGCACTATTGGGCGTATAACTAAAACTGGAACCACTACAGCTCGCATCCATTGTTGAAGCTGAACTCAAGGTTGGAATCGGGTTCACTGCAACCACCACGTTATTATTGGTACTGGTGCAGGTACTGCTTGTCAAAGTATATGCATACGTCACATTGATTGGAGAAGCCGTGGTATTAACCAGGGTTTCATTGGGATTTCCAGTACCACTTCCCCCTGCATTGTTGATGCCACTTACTACCGCACGACTCCAGGTGAAACTTGTACCTGAAATATTGCTACTCGGGGTATATGCCAAAGTGGTTCCACTGCAAATGGCAGGTGGAGTCAAAGTAGAAGTCAATTTAGGCTGAGGATTTACGGTTACTCTTACTGTATAGGTAGTTGGGTTTGTACAATCATTCAAGCTTAGGGTATACACGTAAGAAACCGTAATTGGAGCAGCAGTGGTGTTGGTTAAAGTTTCATTGGGGTTTGAATTGCCACTTGCCGCTGAATTAATAATACCAGTTGTGGTGGCTCGACTCCAACTGAATCGGGTATTGGCAACTGGACTAGTGGGGGTATAACTAAAAACCGTGCCGCTACAAATGGCTGAAGGACTGGTTGTACTGCTCAATGTAGGCAAGGGATTTACGAATACCTCAACATTGAAAGCATCAGAATTACTACAAGTGGTCGTATTCAGTCGGTAGGCATAAATTACCTTAATGGGTACATTGGCAGTACTCGTCAACGTTTCAGCAGGGTTGCCGGTACCTGTAGCAGCAGGGGTAGTGATGTTTGCTACCGCTGCACGCGACCAGGTGAAAGTAGTACCCGGAGTACTACTTTTGGGAAGATAACTAAAGGTTGTTCCCGTACAAATATCAGGTGGGGTAAGGGTGCTGCTTAATGTTGGCTGTGGGTTGACCACAACACTGACCGCGGTGAAACCTGATGGCGAGCAACCATTGGCTGTCAAAATGTATTGATAATTGACAGTAAGGGGAGCGGCTTGTGTGTTGACCAAAATTTCATTGATTCCATTGGTTCCAACTGCGGCAGCATTGTTGATCCCTTCTATTGCAGCACGAGTCCAGGAAAAAGTAGTACCTGATACCGTACTCGATGGCGTGTAACTCAACAATTTTCCACTACAAATGGGTTCAAGAGTTGTATTACTCAACCTGGGAGTTGGCTTTATTTCAATCTGCACACTTCGAGAAACAGGATTGGTACATCCGCCAGCGCTTACCGTAAACAAATAAGAAACAAAAATTGATGAATTGGTGGTATTGACCAGCGTTTCATTGGGGTTTCCTGATCCACTGCCTGCTGTGTTGGAAATCCCATTTATGGTGCTTCGTGTCCAGGAAAAACTGGCTCCAGCAGAACCACTGGTAGGGGTATAACTAAATACGGTACCACTACATATGGCTGGAGGGGTCTGGGAACTACTCAAAGTAGGAGCAGGTTTGACCCCAACCGCAACAGTGAAAGCCTGTGGATTGGTACACCCATTGAGCGTCAATTTATAGCTGTAAGATACATTGACAATTGATAGACTGTTACTGGTCAAAATTTCGTTGGGATTGCCATTGCCAACCGCCGTGTCATTGACTATACCTTCTATAAGTCCTCTTTTCCAACTAAAGATCGTTCCTTCAGCAGCACTACTTGGAGTATAACTAAAAACAGTACCACTACAAATACTTGGTGGCGTAGTAATGCTACTAAGCGTTGGTACCAAACTTACCGGAATGGTCACTAAGGCTGGAGTGGGGTTGCTGCATCCATTTGCGCTCATGGAAAAAGCATAGACTGTGTTAATGGTAGTTGAAGCAGTATTGGTCAGGATTTCATTCGGATTTCCTGTACCAATCGCGGCTGCATTGCTAATTCCATTCACCGCACTTCGAGTCCAGCTAAAGGTTGTTCCTTTGGTTAAACTGGTTGGAACATAATTCACAGTATTGCCACTACAGATACCTGGAGGCGTGAGCGAACTACTCAGGGTTGGCCTCGGTTTTACCTTCACGGTAACCAGGGTCGGGCTTGAATTGGAACATCCATTTGCAGTTATTGTATAGGCATACACAACACTTACGGTATCGCCAGAAATACTGGTTAAGGTCTCATTGATTGCCGCTGAACCATTTCCGGCAATATTGCTCAATCCGTTTACGGCAGCTCTTGTCCAGGTAAAAGTAGCATTGACATTGGAGCTGACCGGAGTATAGGTGAAAGCAGTTCCACTGCAGATAGCAGGTGGATTCGTTGTACTGGTCAAGACAGGACTGGGTTTGACACTTACCGTTACGCTGACTGGGCTGGGGTTGGTGCATCCGTTTAGCAAGGCCGTGTATTGATATACTACATTCACCGCGTTTGCGGTAGTATTGGTCAATGTTTCATTGACTCTACCTGTATCTGATCTAGTTGAATTGCTGATTCCATTTACTGCCGCACGGGTCCAACTAAATTTGGTTCCCGAGATTGTCCCGGTTGGAATGTAATTGAAAGCATTTCCACTACAAATCGCGGGAGGCGCAGTCGTACTATTCAACGCAGGAATGGGCTTTACCGTCACCGTAAGGTTTACAGGATTAGGATTAGAGCATCCATTGGCGGTCAGATTAAATACATAAACTACATTGACTGGTGCATTGCTGGTATTGTTGAGTGTTTCGTTGATGATACCGGTACCCATATTACCAGAATTGCTCACCCCATTTACCAAGGCTCTGCTCCAACTGATGGTAGTATTGTTCACCGAACTGGTAGGGGTATAAGTAAAGGCTACGCCACTGCATTGCATGATTGTTGCAGTTGCACTAGTAATGCTTGGTCGCGGATTAATTACTACGCTAACCCTAAATGTATCCGTTTTGGTACAACCATTTGCTACGAGGTTGAAAAATTCATAGGTGACCGTGACCGGGCTGGCGGTAGTATCCGTAAGGGTTTCACTAATGTTACCAGTCCCCGTAGCAAGCGGGTTACTAATACCGCGCACTGCCTTCCGTCTCCAACGATAGGTTGTAGCAGGCCGGCTAAAAGTAGGGGTATAAGTAAATACTGTTCCACTACAAGCAGCAGGCGGAGTTAAGGTACTGGTCAAAACCGGTGGAGTATTCACCACCATTACGATGGTATCACTACTGACCCTGAAAATTGTTCCGCAAGTATCAATGAGGAGGCAATTGATGGTATCCAGATTGGAAAGGGAGTCGATAGAAAACGTGGGGCTATTGGTGCCAATATTTTTGCGGTTGCGCCGCCACTGGTAACTCACGCTATTGCCCTTGTTCATGGCAGTCGCAGTGAAGGTCACATTCGTCCCTTTACAAATGGTGTCATTGGGGACAACCGAGAGCTTTAAAGTAGGATTCACACAGGATACAAAGGTAAAATTGGGTAAGCTAAGGGTATCCCCTGGTACAAAAACATCTACATCCCCACTTGCACCTTTGCCCACTGCTGCTTTGACTTGAGTGGAAGATACTATATTAATGAAACTGGCCAACGAATCCCCAAAGGCTACTTTGGTCACCCCGCTAAGGTTGGTACCAGTGATCAAAATGGTGTCGCCAGTGCGGCCGGAGGTGGGACTGAAAGAAGTAAAAGTTGAAGGAAGAACAATGGTGTTTCGGAAGAAAGAAACGGAGTTCTGGCCTTGATTGACCACAGCAATTTCAGGTTTTCCGTCGCCATTTAGGTCTCCCAAATTACTCTCCAGTGGGCCTAAGTTAACCGCTCCTGACCCAGTTGTAAAATCTACTTTACTGTCAAAACCAAGCGTTCCCGAAGTGCTGTTGTTTTTAAAAATAGACAGCGTATAGGCATCCAGATTAGAAACCACCATTTCTGGCTTTCCATCCCCGTCCAGATCCGCCAGTGACACTCGCCGAGGCGTTGTACCTGTGTTGAAATCAACTTTATTAGCAAAATTGGGGATTCCACTGCTGCTGGTGTTGCGCAAGACGGAAACTTTATTTGCCCCCTGGTCAACAACCACTATATCCAGTTTGTCATCGCCGTCCATGTCACCGAGTTTTGCCCAAAAAGGAAAACCTCCTGCCGCGAAATCTACCTTGGTTGCAAAAGTCAAAGTCCCGATTGTGGTGGTGGTATTGCGCAATACCGATACGTTTCCTCCATTCGCATTGCAAGTTACCAGATCAAACTTCCCGTCGCCATCAACATCGCCAATAGCAATGCTATAAGGTTGGAGATCGGTTGCAAAGGTAACTCTAGCGGCAAAAGAAAGCGTTCCAACAGTACTGGTGTTGCGCAAAACTGAAACTGTATGCCCAGAAGAATTTACTACCGCAATTTCTGGTTTTCCATCTCCGTCCAGGTCACCTATGGCAATTGCCTGAGTAGTACTACCCGAGCTTGAGTCAACTTTAGCCGCGAAACTCAATTCATTTCCAGTAGTTGTATTTCTGAACATGGAAACTTTATTCGAGGAAAGATTGGTAGCGGCAATATCCAGTTTCCCGTCTCCATCTAAATCATCAACTGCTACCCCAGTTAAACCGGATAAAGTGGTCAGGTCAACTCTTTTGGCAAAAGAGATTGTACTTCCACTACTTGTATTGCGGTACACGTTGACTGAACTAGAAATTGAGTTGGAAATGATCAAATCAACTTTGCCATCTCCGTTCAAATCGCCAGAAGCAATCCCGTTTGGCCGGTTTGAAGTAACAGAATCCAGTTTTGCTGCAAACGACGTTGCATTGATAGGCAAACCTGTACTAAAAGTCACCTTAAATGGCCGGATACTAGCTGCGCGCAGTCCACTAGCGGTATTCAAAACGGTGATTGCTTGAAAGTTTGCACCAAGAGGCACAGTTGCGGTAAGAGAAGTGCTGGTAGCGGTACTGACTGTTGCTTTTACGGGACCGAAGTAAACAATGTTGTTGGCTGCGGTCGTGTTGAAGTTGGTTCCTGTTAAGGTCACCGTGGTTCCAATTGGCCCTGAAGTGGGAGTAAAACCTGTAAGGGTAGGCACTTGGGCATGGAGGGAGATTCCTATCAGACATGCCGATAGGAAGATGCATAGTTTTTGGATCATAGTATTCATGGTGATATAATTATCAATAAACTTGTCATTTCAATGTAGACTCTAATTCAGGTCAAAAGTCATTTTTAACCCAATATGCCCTACATCTCAACAAGCATAATAACTTCACTTTGCAAAAATAATCTATTCTAACCGTAAGATAATTTTTTTTAACATATAGTTCCACAAACAAGTTAAAAAAAATAATAACATATAATACAATTCACGATTCATTTTCAAGCATTTCCCACAGTTTGATCACTTCCATTGCAGGTTTTACGTCATGCACCCGCAAGAGTTTTGCACCCTGTTGAAGAGCAACCATGTGCAACACCGAAGTGCCGTTGAGTGCTTCTTCAGGCTTTGTTTTCAATAACTTATAAATCATTGACTTGCGAGACAATCCAGCCAAAACTGGCGCATCGAGAATCTGAAAAATGTGCAAACTATTCAACAACTGGTAATTGTGGGCAATGGTTTTTCCAAACCCAAATCCTGGGTCGAGCACAATGTCTTTAACGTCCAGCGCTCTCAATTTCCCCACTTCAGCAATGAAAAAATCCAGGACTTCGGTCACTACATCCAAATATTCGGGGTTGGCTTGCATTGTTCCGGACTGGCCTTGCATGTGCATAAGGATATAAGGAAGACCTAGCTCTGCCACGGTCGGGTACATCGTAGCATCAAGTCGTCCTGCCGATACATCGTTGATGATGCCTGCGCCAAGACCTTGAGACACCCTGGCGGTATACCCATATATGGTGTCTACCGAAACGATCGCGTTTGGAAAATGCTTAACCAATGCCTCAACCACCGGAGCAATGCGTTGTACTTCCTCTTCAGCCGTAATGATGGTCGCGCCCGGACGCGAGGACATGCCTCCCACATCCAGAATTTGAGCGCCATCGGTCAACATTACTTCTGCTTGCCGCAAAATGTCGTCCAGCTCCATAAATCTGCTCCCAGCATAGAAGCTGTCCGGCGTAACATTGATGATGCCCATAATGACAGGTTTGTCCAAATTCAACAGACGGCCAGCGCAATTCAGGGTAGTTTGTGGATTCAACATAAAAATCGATTTTGAGGAGCACACGCAAATTTATTACTTTTGACCGAAAACCAATTGTATGTCTGAAGGTGTAGATTCCCGTTTGCGCATCAGCCAAACTTTTTTGGCCGTGCTGGTCATTGCCATGTTTGGGTTGATTGCCTATAAGTACCTGCCACGCAAAGGTGAGGGTAAAGATTTCACGACCGTCCCCAAGGAGTTCCAACTCAACTACCTTCCTGCAGATTTTAATTTTGACATCGACGAACAGGATGCTTTGGCTATTTTGACCAACCCCAAACGGTACCGTCGGGAGTTTGGTCAGATGGTATACGATATGAACATGGCCATTCTCAACCATACGGCGAATCGAATGGGCTTGAGTGAATCCATCAAAAGGCGTTTGCCTGAAGAATACGACAAACACCACGAGTATTTGCGCAACTTGTATTACGACGATTTTTTGTCCATCAAAGACACCACCAGCGCCCTGTACCAAACCTGGTACGACAACGGGTTCAAAAATGCAGCACAAATTTGGTACGAGGTTGCCGCTAAATACACCTGTTACCTGGTCAACAACGTCATGGGTGGCCTCATCCCGATGAAAGATGGGGCGTTTTTTGCCAAAGGCAAAAAAGTGGATACCCCCTGTGGAATTGCCCTAACTGAGGCATTGGCTCCCTTGATGAAGAAAATCGAAGAACGCGCCGCCATCGAAGATTTCGGGCGATCGCACGGCTTATTGCAACAACGCGTGGAGAAAGTGGTGTCAGAGTTGGCCACTTACGAGATTCGAGATAAAAAAGGATTGACCAAGCAGTTTCAAACCAAAGTCTGGGGCTTTTCCGTGTCTTCTACCGATGTAGAAATCACCGCCATCAGCATCTTGAAAATCGGATTTAAACTGGATGACTATTTCAACATCCAGCTCAACAGCAAGAGCAAACTGGTGACCATCACATTGCCCGAGCCGATCATCCTTTCGCACGAAGTGTACCCCAAAATGGATCGCTTGAGCATCGGTTGGCTGCGTGAAATAAAAAGTGATGACCTCAATAAGGCTTTCAATGTACTGCGCGAAGAATTCCGCCGCGATGCCTTGAATGCCGACGCCATGGACAAAGCCAAAGTACAAGCCCGAGAAGTACTCAACACCATGATGGGGCCACTCATCGGCTCCCTCGGTTCCAAATACAAAATGCGGGTGATGTTTGAAGAAGGTGATCCCACCCCAAAAGAATTTACCCCCAAAGATCGGTTCAACCAGGATTTACCTCAATGACAGCTTGTGCTCAGTTTGAATACTGAGCACAAGTTGTAGACAATTACTAGGGCTTTACTTTTTTCAACTGGTAATCCAATCGTGCCTGATCAGAAATCCTTTGCTGGATGACGTTCACATACCCCTGGGAAACTTTGTTGCCATATTGCGTAAAGGCCCTGCTGGCCCAGTTTTCGGCTTCTTTCAGGTTGCCGTTGCGCTCCAGTGCCAGGGCAATGTTGTGGGCAGCTTTACCTTTGGTTTTAGGGTCACGGGCATTGCTCAGCAAATCATTCCAGAGATCGGCAGCTTCTTCCCATTTGTTGGCCTGGGTGAGGCGGTGTGCCTGTTCCATGGCGTCTTTGTCTGCGCCTTTGGCTGTATTGTAATAGTTTCGGCTCACATTGACATAAACTGGTACGATTCTTTTGCCATAAGAGTCACCTGCCTTGGCCGATAATTCACGCACTACACTCAGCTGAGAGCGCAAATTATTGCGGGCATTGTCTTGGGTGTTTCCAGTTCCCGTGTTTTCTACATACTCCTGAATGGTGTTTTCATCCACTACCACCCTGATTTTTGGATCGTAAACCCGCCAACCCATGTACAGTCGAACATTCCGCCTGGCGGTGTGGGTGTATTTGATGATTACAGTGCCATCTTTTTGCTTGGATTTATAACTCGATTGGCTATAGGATATGTCAGAAGAAGAATCAAAAGACTCAAGGGCAATCACCGCATCAGCGCCGTACTTGCTGCAAACTGACTGGATTTCGTTCCAATTGAGTGGTGGCAACATCTGCTTGCCATTTTTGCTGCCCGTATATTCAACTCCAGTTCCTTTGATTTGCAAGGTTGGCGTACGCGTCAGAGTAGTGGTCAGGTTTTGTAAGGCCAAGCGGCGGCCTTCGCGATCCTGGCCAAAATCTTCACCGGAGAAAGCGCCTTCAATAAAGTTGGCAAATCCCTTTTCTGGTTTGCTCCGGTCAATCAAAGCCAGTACTTTGATGTTTTCAGGCAATACAATTTGCGATGGTTGGAGTACTTCCAACATGGTGGAACTGGTACCGCAACTCCAGGAAAGGATAGCTACAAAGGCCAATAGCAGTAAGGATTGATTTTTCATCTCGTTGAATCAGGTTTTGGTGAAAAAAAAACAATCTCGCAAATGTTGTAATGCGAAGGGATGATTGCAGAGAAGATTGGGTGAAAATTTAAAGGATGCACCAAATATCTTTAAAATTTGCTGTTATTCTGATTTCTGTATCCTACAAATTCTATTTTTGTATCAAAAAATGCTGCCACCTATTCAACATACTGTTCTGGAGCGTTTTTTGCGCTACGTTCAAATCGATACCCAATCGGATCCTCATTCCACCAGTTTTCCTTCCACGGAAAAACAGAAAGACCTCGCACGACTCCTGGCGGAAGAACTTCAAAGCATCGGAGCAGACGATGCCCATATGGATGAGCATGGTTACGTTTATGCCACCATTCCGGCTACGGTGGATAAGGCAGTGCCAGTGATTTGCTTTTGCTCACACATGGATACTTCACCCGACAGCAGCGGCACCAACGTCAAACCCCTGGTACACCCCCATTATGATGGGCGCGATTTGGTGCTGCCCGATGACCCAACGGTGGTGATTCGCCTAAAAGACCATCCCAATTTGGCCCAACAAATGGGCAACGACATTGTAAGCGCCAGCGGCCTTACCCTTTTGGGTGCTGACAACAAAGCGGGCGTAGCCGAAATCATGGACGCTGCCCAATACTTGCTGCAACACCCTGAAATCCCTCACGGCACCCTTAAAATCCTGTTTACCCCCGATGAAGAAGTGGGACGCGGCGTAGAGAAAGTAGACATCAACAAACTAGGAGCCGATTTTGGCTACACCATCGATGGCGAAAACCTCGGCGCATTTGAAGACGAAACCTTCAGCGCAGATGGTGCAGTACTCAGCATTTATGGGGTAAGCGCACACCCTGGTTTTGCCAAAGGCAAAATGGAAAGCGCCCTCAAAATTGCCAGTGATGTACTGGCCAGCTTACCCAAAGATTACCTTACCCCCGAAGCCGTAGATGGCCGCGATGGGTTTATTCATCCCGTTGGTATCGAAGGTATTGCTGAAAAAGTAGTCATTCATTTCATCATTCGCGATTTTACCGATGAAGGTTTGGCTGCGCATGAGGCTTTTTTGCAGCAAGTGGTGGCTGATGTCATGAAAAACTACCCCAATTCCCGCTTCGAGTTGCAATTCCAGGAACAATACCGCAACATGAAAAAGGTCTTGGATCAATATCCTCAAGTCAGTGAATTCGCACTAAAGGCCATCCGCCGGGCGGGGATTGAGCCCATTCCTTCCAGCATACGCGGCGGAACCGATGGTTCCCGACTTTCGTATATGGGCTTGCCTTGTCCGAATATTTTTGCGGGAGAACATGCTTTTCATTCCAAGCAAGAATGGGTATCCGTACAAGACATGCAAAAGGCCGTGGAAACGATCGTGCATTTGGCGATGATTTGGGCAGAATAATTGAGCATCCGCTAGCCTGACTGCTGGAATCGGAATGAAAATATTAACACATTTTAACCAGTTTCATACAATTTAACTTTTTAACAAATACATCTTAACTTCTTCATAGTGCATTGGCATTCATGGGTATAGTATTTTTGAGGTATTACAAGCTCAAAACACAAGGCCATGAAACCCACGCACATTATTTCAAGCACCACGATTTTTTCTGTATTGGCATTGTTTGTCATGTCTTGCGCTTCACCAGTGAAATTAGCCGAAATTGGCGACTACGACCAGGCGCTTGAGCGCAGTGTAAACCGCCTGGCAGGCAAAGACCGCAAGAATGAAGAGCTCGTTCGCACCGTTGAATTTTCTTTTGAAAAAGCCACCACCCGGGATATGGACGCTGTAGAGCGCCTGAAAACCGATTTGCGCGCGGAATCCTGGCCTAAAATATTCGATACTTACCAACGCATCCTGCGTCGTCAGCAATTGGTAGAGCCACTGATTCCATTGGTAGATCGCCGAGGTTATAAGGCATCATTTCGCTTCGTACGCGTAGATGGCCTGCTGGCCGAAGCCCGCGAAAATGCTGCCAAATACCACTACGACCGCGCCCTCAACTGGCTGGAAGATGCCCGCAGCAGCAAAGACAAAACTCCGGCCCGCCGTGCTTACGATGAATTGGGTCGAATCAAAGAATACTATTCCAATTACCGCGATGGAGAAACGTTGAAGCGGGAAGCCCAACACTTGGGTACAACCTTCATTCTGGTTGATGTCGAAAACCGTGCGCCAGTTATTCTGCCCATTGGATTTGACCGCGAGTTGACCGACATCAGCTTTCGGGATCTCAACGACAACTGGAGAGTGTTTCACAATACCCGCCAATCCAATGTCGATTATGATGTAAAGGCTACCCTGATGTTGCGCGATGTGCAAGTAAGCCCAGGCACCCAACGCGAGCGTCAATATGAAGAGCAAAACCAAATCCAGGATGGCTGGGTATACGAATACGACACCCGGGGCAACGTGAAAAAAGATACTGCTGGCAACGACATCAAATACCCCAATAAGGTCACGCTGAGGGCATTGATCACCGAAGTTTACCAACAAAAAGGCGCACGCCTGAATGGCCAGTTGGAACTTTTTGATCTGCGCACTGGTTCGGTGATCGATTCTCGCCCCCTTGGAGCGGAGGCATTTTGGGAAAATTATGCCGCCACTTTCAGAGGGGATGAACGCGCCCTAAGTAACCAAACCCGCAGCCGCATTGGCAATCGCCCCAGCAACTTCCCAGATGATGCCATCTTGATCCTCGATGCTGCCCGCCGTTTGAGGCCGGTAGTGGTGGATCAGTTGAGACAAGTAAGGATTTAAAATCAAATCCTTTTCTCGTTCGTGTTAATACAGCATGATTTTAAAACCTAAAACCCAAAGCAACGCAGAAAAATTATCTTCCCGATTTTGGGTTTTGAATAGGAAGTCGAACGCTACATTTCAAGTGAGCTTCCTATTCAAAAGCCTCTAAAAAAATCGGGAAGTAATTTTTTGCGTCATGCTAAGTAACCTGAATTTTTCTCTAACTTTACCCCAAAGTATTTTCAGTATACTTTTTTTGTTGTGATCTTAAGATTATAGACATCAGTTGTAATTGCATACTGATGTCTTTTTTATTGTCAACATATGCGTACAATTCTATACAAGCAGTGTCCAATTTGTGACAGCTACGACATCGAAAAAGCTCTGGCAACACGTGATTATTCTATCTCTGGTGAAGCTTTTGATTTATTTGATTGCCACAACTGCGGCCTCCGCTTCACTCAAGCAGTTCCCGCTCCCGAACAGATTGGGCGTTACTATCAGAGCGAAAACTACATTTCGCACAGCAACACCAAGAAAGGGATCATCAATCGCCTGTATCATGCTGCGCGGGAGTACATGCTCCGCAGTAAACAGCAGTTGGTGCAAAGCCTGAGTCCTCAAAAACGCTTGCTGGACGTAGGTTGTGGCACGGGGTATTTTATGAACCACATGCGTACTCAAGGCTATGAGGTATTGGGCATTGAGGTGGATGAAGGCGCACGCAATTTTGGGATTGAGCAATTCGGTCTGGATGTACGCCCACCTGCCGAACTCGAAGCAGGTGCTCTCCCTGGCAAATTTGGCATCATCAGCATGTGGCACGTTTTAGAACACGTTTATGATCCCAAGTTGTACCTCCGTCGCTTGCACGAAGCACTCGAAAGCGACGGCGTCTTGATGATTGCCGTACCCAATTACCAATCCCTCGATGGCCGCAAATATGCTGGTCATTGGGCAGCATACGATGTTCCCCGTCACTTGTGGCATTTTTCCCCAAAAACCTTGACCAATCTAGCTGAAGAATCGGGCTTTAAAGTAGTAGGAATGAAAGGCATGCCATTAGATCCTTTTTACGTCTCTCTTTTGAGCGAAAAATACCGGGGCAGTGGCATTTTGGCCTTACCGTTGGGGGCATTGAGCGGTTTGCGTTCCTTATTAAAAAGCCTCAACCGCCCGAAAAATGCCAGTTCGATCATTTACATTTTGAAAAAGGCGTAATGGTGATGGGCAAATCCATCAACCCAAGCTGCAGCCTTTCGATCTTGTTTTTGTTGGCAATGCCGTTTTTGTCCTTCGCACAAGGTCACTATTGGTGGGCCGACAACGTAGGTTGGGATGGGCAGCGATTTTGGGGAGATTACATCGTGCGCGCACAGCGGTACATGGGGCCTAATGCCCTACCCATCCCTAAAGTTTTCAACGGCAGAGTTTCCAACGAACGTTCCTTCGGGTTTTCGGGCAATAGCCATTTTACCACAGGCGATGTGACGCACAACCTGGCTTTATACGGCACCTTCAACCTCGTTCCTGACGTAATTGGGTTTGAATTGTATTGGGTGCCCGCGGAATTCTACACCATGTCGCACGCCATTAAAACCGAGCGGAAGACCTTTCACGTTTTTTACAATCGACGCTGGGCCAGCGGAGATGTGTACTTGCATACCATCGTTCAATTGTTGAAGGCGGAAAAGAATCGCATCGATTTGGCCTTGCGGATTGGCTACCGCTTCCCTTCTTCCAACATGGTAGGCATGGCCAGGTACACCGATGCAACCGGGTATTATTTGGATTTGTCTTTTGGAAAAAAACTCCTGGACGGGCCTTTGAAGATCAACCTCAATGCTATGGGAGGCTTGTTTGTATGGCAGATCAATCAAAATGGTCAAAACCAGGATGATGCCCCACTTTTTGGTCTGGGATTGAGTTTTGCAAGCAAAAATTGGTCACTGAGTCCCTCGTTTCGTGGGTATACCGGATACCTCAACAATGGTGATCGGCCACTTGCGCTCAGCCTAAATGGTCAGTTGGATCTGAATAGCCGCTGGCAACTTTTCGGCGGGCTGCAAAAAGGGTGGAGCGACCTACTGTATACTTCTCTCGAGCTGGGTACCAAATACCGTTTTCAGCCCAAAGTCAACCCGCCTGTGCCCTGATGAATTCCAAAGCGCGGTGTTCCAACCAACAATATGGGCCAGCTTGTTGCTTGATGGAAAAACCAACGTGCCCGCCATTTCTGGGCGTTTCCACAAAAAAATACGGATGCTGATCCGCCAATGCTTTGGGTGAGCAGGAAGGAGTCAAAATAGGATCGTTTTGGGCGTTGCACAACAGCGCTGGAATTTTAATCCCTGATACAAAATTCTGCGCTGATGCTTGCCAGTAAAAATCTTCTGCGTCCTTGTAGCCATTGATCGGCGCCGAGTAAAACTCGTCAAAATCGCGCCAGGTTTTAATCTGTTCAAATTTACTGAGGTCAATTTGACCTGGAAATTGCAGTGCTTTTGCTTCAATTTTTTTGCGCAGGCTGGTGAAAAATTTTCGACGGTAAAACCAGTTGGAAGACAATTCAAGGGTTTGAATACTGCCTATGAGATCGCAAGGAGAAGAAAATGCAATCCCTGTTTTGATGGGTTCAGGGGCATTTTTGCCATGTACCCCTAAATACTTTAGCAAGATACTGCCCCCCATACTGTAGCCAATCAAATGGATTTTTTGAAACGGTTTTCTGTCCAAAGCATGGTTAACGACTTGCCCAAAATCTCCTATTTCACCATGATTGTACAAGCGCAGCTTCCTGTTCATCTCTCCGCTGCACGAGCGGCAATTCCAGCCCAATACATCCATTCCCTGTTCAGAAAAAAACTGAGCGGCCGCTTTCATGTAAACCCGATCAGTGCTTCCTTCGAGGCCGTGCGACAAGATGACCAATTCCTGACTTTGCGCATCCAGCCAGTCCAGATCTACAAAATCGCCATCCGCCAACTCCAGGCGTTCCCGCTCATATCCAACATTTTCAATTTTGCGGGTCAACGCAGGCATGATGGTCTGAAAGTGACCATTCAATTGATACCGCGGAGGGCCTGGATAGGTAGATTCCTGAACAAGAGGCATCTTTTTTGTTTAATGTGACTGTTAGTGGATGGGGCAGAATTTTCTCTTTTTTGGTGGTTTGGCACCTCACACCGGCCGTTCCATTCGCCATTGCCAAATGGTGCCTTCGTCTGTATCAAACAACTCATCGATGAAGTTCATGCCGCACTTTTTGAGGACATGCGTCGAGGCATTGGCCTCTGCCAGGGTATGGGCTTTGACAATTTTGACTGCCTCTTGCGAAAAGGCATACTGGATCAAACCTTGTGCAAACTCGGTTGCATATCCCTGGTTTCGGTAGTCGGGCATGATCTCATACCCGATTTCAACCACTCCAAAGCGATTGGGTGCACCTTTGAAGCCTCCCGCGCCAATCAATAAGTTTTCTTCCCGGTGCACGACCAGGTATTGCCACCAGTTTTCCTCTTCAAGATTGACCCGCACTCTTTCCATTGAATAGACACTTGGCTCATCACCAAACTCTGTCCAACCGGGTTTGACATCAATGCCCAGGTACTTGGCGATTTCGTTATCGTGTCGCAATATGGCCTCGTACAGCGAAATGGAGCAGGCCACCAACCATAGCCGAGGGGTTTCCAGGATCAATTCTTGCAGGTCGTGTTTCATCGTTGATTTTTCGTTGGGGCAACCTGTCGGGGCAATCCGTCGGGGCAACCCTTGCGGTTGCCCTTCGTGGTTCGCGGTGGGGCGCCCGCAAGAGGCGCCGCTACGATTCGCCCATAAACGGGTATGTATAATCCACGGGGGGATTAAAATTCTCTTTCATGGCACGCGGTGAAACCCACCGCAATAAATTCCACACCGATCCGGCTTTGTCATTCGTACCAGACGCACGCGCGCCACCAAATGGCTGCTGGCCAACAACTGCACCAGTAGGTTTGTCGTTGATGTAGAAATTGCCTGCTGCATTGCGCAAGGCCTTGGACATGCCTTCGATGACGCCACGCTCGCGAGCAAAAATAGCCCCTGTCAGGGCGTATGGTGAAGTTGAATCCACCAACTTCAGCATGTCTTCAAATTGTGCATCTTCGTAAACATAAATCGTTAGCACCGGGCCGAAGATTTCTTCTTCCAACAAGCGGTGTTTGGGATCAGTCACTACCACCATCGTAGGTTCGATGAAGTACCCCACAGTCTTGTCGTACTTGCCACCAGCAATGATTTCCGCATCTTTGGCATCCCGCGCCAATACGATGTAGCTTGAGATTTTGTCAAAAGCCCGTTCGTCGATCACGGCGGTGATGAAATTGCGAAAATCTTCGGGAGAACCCATTTTCATGTCCTTGACCATCGCAACGGCCATTTCTTTAACAGCGGGCCAAATGCTCTGGGGAACGTAAACCCGTGAAGCTGCCGAGCATTTTTGTCCCTGGAATTCAAAAGCACCGCGAACCATGGCTACGGCCAGCGCTTTGGGGTCGGCAGAAGGGTGCGCCAGGATGAAATCCTTACCCCCCGTTTCGCCTACAATGCGGGGATATGACTTGTACTTGCTGATGTTTTTGCCAATGGTTGTCCACATGCCTTGAAATACCTTGGTACTTCCGGTAAAGTGCAATCCGGCAAAATCGGCGTGGGAGAAGATGATGTCTCCTGCAATCGGGCCATCCACCAACAAGAGGTTGATCACCCCATCTGGCAAGCCCGCTTCTTCAAAAATTTCCATGATCACTGCCGCAGAATAGATTTGTGTTTCGGCAGGTTTCCAGATCACGGTATTGCCCATCAAGGCAGGTGCAGCAGGCAAATTGCCAGCTATGGAAGTAAAGTTGAAAGGGGTAATGGCAAACACAAAACCTTCCAGAGCACGGTATTCCATGCGGTTCCAGGTCAATGCCGGGCTTTGAGGTTGCTCGCTGTAAATCTGAATCAGGTATTCGGCATTGAAACGGAAAAAGTCGCACAATTCTGCTACTGCATCGATCTCGGATTGGTAAGCATTTTTAGATTGCCCCAGCATGGTAGCCGCATTCATTTTGGCGCGGTAAGGGCCAGCCAATAGGTCGGCCGCTTTGAGAAAAATAGCTGCACGCGCTTCCCAGGACATGGCTTCCCAGGCTGGTTTAGCAGCAAGGGCAGCCTCAATGGCCTGGTGTACGTGCTGTGTACCGCCTTTGTAATAGTAGCCCAAAATGTGTTTGTGCTCGTGTGGAGGACGAATGGCGATCTTTTCGCCTTCCATTATTTTTTTTCCACCAATGGTTTGGGGAATTTCAATGGTTTGCCCTTTCATTTCTGCCAACTTGGCTTTGAGGGCTATTTTTTCTGCTGAACCGGGTGCATAACTCAGTACCGGTTCGTTGGTGGCTTTGGGCAGTTTAAAAAATGCGTCAGACATATTTGGTAATTTGGTTGTACAAGCAGAAAGATCACAGGGCAATTCTTTTAGTTTGCCTCTAAAAATGCCTTGATGTTCAGTTGTTCGGGCACAAAAGGAGAAGCATCTCCCCCACCCTTGATGATTTCTCGCACTATGGTTGAGCTGATGTGAGAAAAAGCGGGCTGACTGATCAAAAAGATGGTCTCCAATTCGTCTCCAATGATGAAGTTGAGTTGAGAAATCGTTTTTTCATAGTCAAAATCAGAGGCATTGCGCAAGCCCCGCAAAAGGTACTTGGCTCCAATTTTTCGGCAAAAATCAGCGGTAAGGTTTTCAAAATACCCAACTTCGACTTTGGGCTCTTCCTCAAAAACGGAATTGATCCATTCCAGGCGTTGCTCCAACGTAAACAAGGATTGTTTCTGGGTATTGACGCCTACCGCTACAATGACTTTGTCGAAAAGCGGGAGGGCACGGCGCACCAGATCAGCATGACCAGTGGTGATGGGGTCGAAAGACCCGGGAAATACAGCAATCTGAGCCATAAGGTGCAAGGATTTCGGGTCAAAGATAATAGACTGTTGCATGGGGGGCGATAATTCAGGTTAAAATATTGTTCGTCCCACTTTATTTTGTTTACTTGTCTGACCAAATCTAAGGAACGCAGAAAAATTACTTCCCGATTTTTTGCGTCATACTAATCATTTCAAATCGCAAAGAGACATGAGAAATACCATTGCTTGCCTTTTTTTAGTGTTGCTCAGTTTGGCAACGCCTTCGCTTTTTGGCCAAAGCAAATTTGCCAATTTAGCGCCAGTCAAATTTTCCCAGGTGCAAATCACCGATGCCTTTTGGAAGCCCCGCATCGATAAAATCGCCGAAGTAACTGTGCCTGTTTGTATTCAGCAAACCGAAGTCAAAACGGGCAGAATCCGCAATTTTGAACGGGTCGCGGGCACCCGAGACGGCAAGTTTGAAGGCATTTTTTACGATGATTCCGATGTGTATAAAGCCCTCGAAGCGATGGCCTACACCCTCCAAACCAAACCTGACCCCAAACTGGAAACCAAATGCGACGAATGGATTGACAAGATCGCCGCTGCTCAACAAAAAGACGGCTACATCAACACGTATTATACCCTCACGGGAATCGACAAGCGCTGGACCGATATGTCGATGCACGAGGATTACAATTCCGGCCACTTGTTGGAAGCTGCTGTTGCTTATTACAATGTGACTGGAAAACGCAAATTGCTGGACGTTGGCATCCGCATGATCGAGCACATGATGAGTCTTTTTGGACCCGGCAAACGGCATTGGGTTACAGGCCACCAGGAATTGGAGCTGGCATTGGTCAAAGTTTACCAAGTCACCAAAGACAAGCGTTTTCTGGATTTTTCACACTGGCTACTCGAAGAGCGCGGCCACGGTTATGCTCACGGGTATACCTGGACCGACTGGAAAGACACCGCCTACGCCCAGGACATCAAACCTGTCAGCCTGACTACCGAGATCACCGGCCACGCCGTACGCGCCATGTACCTCTATACCGGGGCGGCTGATGTGGCTTCCTACACCGGAGATGAGGGTTACCTCAAGGCCATGAATACCGTGTGGGATGACGTCGTGGAGCGCAACATGTACATCACGGGTGGCATTGGTTCTTCGGGTTCCAATGAAGGTTTCTCCATAGACTATGATTTGCCCAACGAACGTGCCTATTGTGAAACTTGCGCTTCGGTCGGGATGGTATTCTGGAATCAACGCATGAATCGCCTGACCGGACAAACCCGTTTCATCGATATCCTGGAAAAGAGCTTGTACAATGGTGCACTCGATGGCTTGTCAATGGCCGGAGATCGCTTTTTTTATGGTAATCCGCTGTCTTCCAGCGGCACGCACAGTCGCCGCGAATGGTTTGGTACGGCTTGTTGCCCATCTAATATTGCCCGCTTGATTGCTTCCTTGGGCGATTACATTTACGCTTCAGATCCACAGAGCATTTACGTGAATTTGTTTGTGGGCAGCAATACCAGCATCGCGTTGGCCAATGGCAAAGTCAACATCAGCCAAAGCACGGAATATCCCTGGAAGGGTTTGATCAAAATAGCGGTCAACCCTGAGCAGCCGCAGCAGTTTGTACTCAAAATTCGCCTGCCAGGTTGGGCCAAAGGCAATCCTGGCGCAGGCTCGTTGTACAAATTCCTGGATGAAGCTCCCGGCAAAGTGGCTACATTGAAGGTCAATGGACAGGAACAAGTGTTAAAAATGGAAAATGGTTACCTAGTGCTGGATCGCCAATGGAAGAAAGGAGACGAAGTTGAATTCATCCTGCCGATGCCAGTGCGGCGGGTAGTAGCGCGAGAAGAGGTAAAAGAAGACCTCAGTCGCATGGCCTTACAACGTGGCCCACTGGTGTATTGCGTGGAAGGTGCCGACCACAGTGGCTCCGCCTGGAATTTGATCGTTGGTGATCAAGTGGTATTTACTCCACAATGGCAACCTGGTTTGTTGGGCGGCGTGATGACGTTAAGCGGAAGTGGCATGGCCATCGTGCCCACCAAAGATGGCAGCGCTGTTCAAACCCTGAAGAAAACAATTACAGCCATACCTTACTTTTCCTGGTGCAACCGCGGATCGAATCAGATGCAGGTCTGGTTGCCGAGGAGAGTGAAAGAAGTGAAGATTCAGTAGCTCACAGCACGTATTTTAACCGCAGAGTAACAGAGTTGACGCAGAGTTGCGCGGAGTTTTTTTAGAGGCACCTTCGGTGCGGAAAGTCCGCGGAGTTCGCCTATCTGGAAGTTTGGTTCATTGCCCTAAATCAAGTCCCAGCATTATACTTGATTTAAGCAAGATTCTTCTGGAACACGATCTCCAGCCACCGCAGGTGGCAAACTTCTTAGTACTAAAAAAACTCCGCGAACCTCCGCGTCAACTCATTTACTCTGCGGTTAATATGTGTAATAAGAGTCCGTAATATGGTACAAACAGCAATGGCAAAACCTCAATTAAAACTCGGTACCATCATCACCGCGTTTTGCATCATCCGACTTGGCCCGCGCCAGAACATGCGAAACTGGGTGTTGTCTTGCAAAAAGACCACCTTACCTTGCCCCATCGGCAGTACGCCCGCAAAAGTATTTCCGGCCAGGAGTTTTTTGTTGTCGTCTGAAATGTATCCCGCTACAAATGCCTTGTCTGCACTTACGTAACGCCCCACACTTTGCAGTTCCGGACTGGCAGCCAGCGCGTTGTTGTCTTGCTTGATGCTGTACAACTCCTTGCTCAACCCAAAACCAAGTGGGTGGCTGTTGTCAATGCTGGCCAGCAATGCAGTACCCGGAGTACGTTTTTTGCCATAATAATCTTCCCGGTCTTCATAAGCCAACAAACGTGCGGCAAGACTCGAATCCCGAGCAGGTTCGATCAATTTGACATTGGTAAATTTGGAACGCTGGGCAGTAAAGAAGCCCACTGCACTTTCGGTAGCAATCAGCGTTCCACCCCGACTGATCCAATCGCGCAACAGCGCTTGTTGCTCTGGCTTAAACAATTCACCCAGTCCACCACCGCCGTCGGCGAGGATTAATACATCAAACTGGTTCAAATCTGCTGCTCCATAGCGCTCACCAAATTTGGAGAGCGAAGTTTGTTGCAAAACCGAGCCACGCACCCGCTGAATGGGCAAACCCGTTTCGTAATCAAACAAGAAGGTAATTTGTCCCGTGGTCAGCGAAGAAAAAGGAGGATCAACCAGCAAAGCCACGCGTGGTTGCTTCAATGGACGATTGCGGCCAGAGGCCAGATCCATCCCTTCGCCCATGCGCCCTGTGCCCAGGCCATGAATGATGACACCTGCTTTTTTTGCAATTTCAACCATGTCCTGATGGATACTCGCCAGTTTGTCTTCATTGCGCTCAATGAGCACAATCAAAGAACCATAGCCCCAGGTGGTTTTGCCATCGCTGAAGGGCTCATGGCAAGCACGCACCTTGTAGCCTTTGGCCCACAATTGCGCCAAAGCTTGTGGAGCATTGCGTTGTTTCCATTCGATCACATAGGCATACTGTGCATTGGGGTTGATGAGACCTGAAGTTGGCAGCGGTGCCTGCGTCACCGTTTCAGTAGCTACACTGTGCTTGGTATTGCTGGAATAGCCCTCCAGGTTGTAGGCCAAAATGGCCGACCAGGTGGCCATGTCGTACATCACCGAATCTTCGATGGCCAAACGGCGCTCCAGTACACTGGTGATGAAGAGGTTGCGGGCTTGATTGGTACTTACAACGTATGTTCCAACGGGCAAATTTTTGCTTCCGGCTTGTCCATTGTGGTAATCCACCGCATCGCTAACGGTAAACGCTTTGGTGGCGCGTTCTACCTTTACATTGTGCCGCAGCAACATGGACACCACATCCACCGTGTACGGAGATTCCGCAGAAAGGAAATAGGTTTTGGTGGCAGTTTTGCTATTGCTGGGGTTCCAGGCATTGGCGCTGTATTGCAGCAGTATTTCCTTGCGCTCCACCGATTTTTTGATGGTGGCAATCGAGGCGGTATAGTGGTCAAAAATGCGCTGGCGCAAAACATTGAATCCACCGTCGTCGGTTTGCACGGCCCGGCCACCACCAATCCCGCCTTGTTCCACCAGCATACCAATGCCGCCCATCACGGAAGGATAACTCGAACCATATCCTGGGTAAAAAAAGTCGAACGCATCGCGGGTAAAGTAGCTGATGCGGTGCTTATCAAATTCCTTGATGTTGGCACGGCCAAAGGTATCACTCAATGCCTCGTAGGTATCGGGCAGGAGTTTATTGCGGGGCGTTGTGCCCGGCGCGGTGAAATAGTTGTTGTTGTAGCCCTGTTCGTGGTAATCCACGTGCACTTGCGACATCCACAACTGGTAATCCAGAATCAGGTTGCGGGTTTCGGGATGCACGCCCCACACCCAGTCGCGGTTGACGTCAAACCAGTAGTGGTTGCCACGGCCTCCTGGCCAGGGTTCGTAGTGCTCCAGGTCGCGGGGTTCGTAACCCAATACGCTGCGTTGGGTGGATTTGTACCAGTACACAAAGCGATCGCGCCCATCAGGGTTGATGCAGATGTACAACACAATGACGGCGTTGCTCAAGATGCGCTTGGTTTCTTCGTCTTGCGCTGCTGCCAGTCGGTACGCCACCTGCGCCACCGCTTCGGTAGAAGAGGCTTCGTTGCCGTGAATGTTGTAGCTGTAGGTGACAAAAACTGGATCGGATTTAACCACCGCACTGACTTCGGAGGCGTTGCCATCCAGCAGTTTCAAGTGCCGCTGGCGGATGCTTTCCAGGTTTTTGTGGTTTTCCGGTGAGGTGATCACCAGCCGAATCAAAGGTCGGCCTTCGTAAGTGCTGCCGTATTGGTGCAGGGTCACTTTGTCAGACAAGCGATCCAGCTCCTTGACGTAGTTCACCGTATTGGCGTACAGCGTAAACTCGCCTCCCAGTTTGTAGCCAAAAAATTGCTCCGGCGAAGGAATCCCTGGATCGTAGCTCAGTTGAGCGTCAAAAGGAAAACGCTTTTCGTCCACCAGCACCGGACCCTGGGAGAAAAGTTGAGCGCTGAATAAAATAATTAGGAAAGTAAAGAATGGTTTCATTTCGTTTGGTTTTGGTTCTCTGTTCAATATCCAATATCCAATAATCAATGTCCAATATCCAGCGCGGGTCGTGATTTGCGGAAAATAACTTCTTTCGCCCGCGTATGGTTACTTTGAACCCAGCAGTAATACAAAATTCCCATACGCGGGCTAAATTTTGCATTCTCCATTGACACTATTGCGCGTTGGATATTGGATATTGGACATTGATTATTGGATATTGAATAGAGATTATTGGATATTGAGGAATCAGCGTCTGGCAATGAGCGTAGTCGGATAAACAATCAGGCTTTCGTTTCCGTCTTTGCCGACCGAGGCTACCCCAAAAAGGTAATTGTCGATGATCACATTTTCGAGGGTAAAATCAACGATCGACTTGTCAACGAAGCGGGAATGTTGCCATTGCGCAGCAGTTGTTTCCCGCCAGTAAATTTTGTAGCCAATCAGGTCTGGATCGGTTACTGCGTCCCATTTCAGGCGAGTAGAAGGCTGTACAATGCCACCGATTTGCACATTTTTGGGCTCCGGTGGCGCCGAAGCCAAGGCCGCCATTACCATCATGTTGACCCCGGTAAGTTTGGCCGCATAGGGAAAGTTGACCCCTTCGATCACATCACCGTACTTGATGCCCTCTTCGGTGCGCAAATCCTGGTGCTGGCGCTGGTATTGCTCATGGGTTTCCATCAGGCGAACTCCCGCAAAACCCAGGTCATTGAAGGGCTTGTGGTGACCACCCCGCCCGAAGCGATCCAGGCGGTAAATCATGATGGCATCCAGGTTGGTACAATATTGATCAGTCAATCGATCGATGTAACGTGCCAATTGGCGAGAAGGGCCATCCACCTCGCCGCCATACACCCGTCGCCAGGTACGCTCTCGTTCTTCTTCGGTAGGCGGGGTTGGCTCAGAAAACACTCGAAAAGTGGTGTTGTCGATCTCTCCATTGATGCCTTCGATGTTGCCAATCATGTCGTTGTTGAGTACGCCGACGATGTCCCAGCCTTGCTCTTTGGCGGTTTTGGCCATGTACTGGCCACCCCAAAGGCCCTGTTCCTCGCCGGAAAGCCCAACGTAGATGATGCTTATGGGGAATTTGTATTTGCTCAGTACCCGAGCGGCTTCAATGGCTCCGGCCATACCCGAGCCATTGTCATTGGCACCAGGAGAATCTTTGGTCGCATCCGAAGCATCGCTGACCCTTGAATCAATGTCGCCACTCATGATCACGTATCGATTCGGATAGCGCGTTCCCCGCTGAATGGCCAGGATATTGACCACGGTCACATCTTTGGGAATGCGGGGATTGCTACCGCCTTTTAGGAAGTCGCTCTGGGTTTTGATCTCCAAACAAGAACTGCAAGCCGCAGAGATTTTTTCAAATTCGGATTTGATCCAGCGCCGCGCTGCACCGATGCCTCGTGTAGCCGACACCGTATCCGAAAAGGTATTGCGCGTACCAAACCCAACCAACTTGCGGATGTCGGCCTCGATGCGCTGAGGCGAAGCCGCATTGGCAATGGTGTACAAACGCGGATCAGACTGGGGCGGCAATGGGGTTTGAGCAAAAAGCATCCCACTTGCTCTGATGGCAATAAGGCAAACTATGGTCGATTTCCAATTCATGTGACGATAGGAATTTGTGAGGAGACAAAGTAGGAAAAAAGGATGGGTAATAAAATGGCTTGTAGACCAATGGGGGGGCTTGAGGCCGGATTTGACAGTGAATGGGGTGTTTTTGAATCGCTACCAGTACATTAAATTGAGATTGACCCTATTTGTTCCTTGATCTAAACAAATTTAGCCTGATAAGCTTCAAGCGTTTGAATTGCGGCAGCTTCGTTTAGTCCCTCCGCTTGTAAATGCGCAGAAATGACTTCGATCACGCGCTCCAGGCTAGTGCCAGATAATACGGCGATTTTCTCCAAAGAAAATTCCTGGAGTGACCAAAGGTTGTTGATGAATTCGCGCTCTTTAAGCTCGATGCCTTGTAGAAAAAGGCCATCCGTTTCAACGTCGTAATGAATGGTCATAGCTTCAACTTCATTTTTGACAATGATTTCCATTTTTCTTAAACGTGATAAAGTTAACAATTGTTTTTGATACTTTTTAATGCGATTAGGGCTACGACATATTTTATGCAGGTGCTGTAAAATTTGCCGGACTACTTGTTCAGGTTGCTCCCCTTCAAAGTCACATAAAATGGCCAACACGACTTCCTCTGGTACAGTGGAGTGGATAAACAACTCCTTAGGAATCTGTTTTAGAACCAGAACTTCAAAACGCAATTCCAGGCCTTGTGTAATCAAATGATTCTGGATAATGTGGCGAGGATCACTTTTGCCACCATAGATAACGATCTGTCGTAGGGGTAGCCCGGTTATAGAATGGAACAATGCAAGATGGATCAGATTACGCTTGCGCAGGTCTTCATCTGCAATGTGAAACTCAATTTGTAAACCATAGTCAAGCGTCGGATCAACATGCACTACCCGCCTAATATTGTCCATTTCGGCTTCCTGTGTGACCTGTAGTTTGGCATCAATGGGTTGTAATTTTGGTGGATCAATCCCCAACACCTTCTTTAACAGGGGAAGAAGTAGTGCTTCGATGTTCTCCTTAAAAATTCTGTCGTAATTGTTCGCCATAAGGGAGGGTTACAGCGTACAAATATAAAATGTTTATTTTTTATTTTTTAATAAATTTTAAGTTTTTTTTAAAAAAATCCACTTTTGATCCTTTACATAATTCGATATGTTTTTAGTCTGTCTCGTCAGCGAGGCAAAGCGACACTACCCTCTCCCATTCACCAAAACCCTCACCCTCTCCCCTATCAACTCAATCGATTTCAACAATTTTTCCTGTGGCAAGGCTGCATTGTCCATTTGAAAAGTCAGGCGGGAAATGCCGCCCAGGTCTTCGCTGTGGCGCAGGATTCGTTCGGCAATTTCTTCAGGGCCACCAACCAGCAGCGCGCCGTATTTGCCAGATTGGCCTTCAAAGTGTTGTCGGGTTACCGGGGGCCAGCCGCGCTCGCGGCCAATGCGGGTAAACACTTCGGCGTAACCTGGATAGAATTCATCTTTGGCTTGTTGGGTGGTTTCGGCTACGTAGCCGAGGGAGTGTAAGCCCACTTTGAGTTGCTCTGGCGCAAACCCAGCAGCGGCGCCAGCCTGGCGGTACAAATCCACGAGTGGGCGAAAACGGCGCGTTTCGCCACCAATGATGGCCACCATCAGGGGCAAACCCAGACTGCCTGCCCGGGCAAAGGATTGGGGTGTACCCCCCACGCCCAACCAGATGGGCAATGGCGATTGAACCGGGCGCGGATAGACCGCTACATTGTCGAGTGCTGGACGGAATCTGCCTTTCCAGTTCACCACCTCATTGTCGCGAATGTGCAGGAGCAAATCCAGCTTTTCCACAAAAAGTTCGTCGTAATCGTGTAGGTTGAAACCAAAAAGCGGATAAGCTTCGATGAAGGAACCCCGTCCGGCAATGATCTCAGCCCGGCCTTTGGAGATGATGTCCAGGCTGGCAAAATTTTGAAACACCCGCACCGGATCTGCTGCGCTCAGCACGGTGACAGCGCTCATCAAACGAATGCGCTTGGTCATGGCAGCTGCTGCCGACAAGATGGTGATCGGCGCTGAATCCAGAAATTCCTTGCGGTGGTGCTCGCCGATGCCAAATACATCGAGTCCAACCTGATCGGCATATTGTACACGCTCCAGCAGGTTGGCCATGGCCTGCATGTTTTTATCGGGGTCGTTGGCAGTACCCGAAAAATGGGCTGCTGCAAAACTGTCAATTCCTATCTCCATCGTTTGGGCAGTGCTTGGGTTGGCATGAAAGCCATGCTTTACACAGTAATGAGATGAAGCTGGATTTGGTTGATGGGGTGATTATTTTTTGTTAACTTCATCGCTGGATCTATGGAAAATTTCCCGTTCAAAATACAAATTTTGCACATCCATGGACGGAAATGGGAGTTCATTCTGTTTTTTCGCATATTTGTATTTTCTGAAAACAATCCACACAATCAGCTCGCAATGATAAACAAGCAATTGATCCTGGTAAAACGCCCCGTTGGAATGCCCGATGCCTCGACTTGGGACTTGCAAACCAAGGCCGTCCCTGCCTTGGAAGAAGGTCAGGTTTTGATCCAGCAACATTACATCTCACTGGATCCCGCCATGCGGGGCTGGATGAACGACTCCAAATCCTACATCCCTCCAGTGGAGCTTGGTGCGGTGATGCGGGCTGGTTCAATAGGCCAGGTCATTGCGGCGGTCAACCACCCTATCCTGGCGGTTGGTGATTACGTTTCGGGCAATGGCGGCGTACAGCAATATGTTGTTTCGGACGGCAAAGGCTGGTTCAAAGTAGATCCCAAACTGGCTTCGCTGCCTACTTACATTGGTACCTTGGGGATGCCTGGACAAACGGCTTACCATGGCCTGTTGGACGTAGGCAAAGCCAAAGCAGGCGATGTAGTGGTGGTTTCCGGAGCAGCAGGTGCGGTTGGAAGCGTAGTCGGACAAATCGCCAAAATCAAAGGTTGCAAAGTAGTGGGTATCGCTGGAGGCCCGCAAAACATCAAATATTTATTGGAAGAACTGGGCTTTGACAGTGCCATCGACTACAAAAACGAAGACGTCAGAGCTGGGCTGAAACGCGAATGCCCCGAAGGCATCGACGTTTATTTCGACAACGTAGGCGGCGAGATTTTGGACATTGCCCTTTCGCGTTTGCGCATGAAAGCCCGGGTGGTGATTTGTGGGGCCATTTCTCAATACAACAATACCACGCCAGTAAAAGGTCCCAGCAATTACCTCTCGCTACTGGTCAATCGCGCCAGTATGGAAGGCATGGTGGTGTTTGATTATGCCAAAAACTACGGCTCAGCTGCCCGCGAAATGGCCACCTGGATGCAGGAAGGAAAACTCAAAACCCGCGAAGACGTATACGAAGGCATCGAGAACTTTTACGAAACCTTCCTGCGCTTGTTCAACGGGGATAAGCAGGGAAAATTGGTGCTGAAGGTGCTGGAAGAGTGATTTCAAGGCTCTTATCAACCCTAAATTCACAATCCGGCCTCCCATTGCGCTTGTTCAAAGCCAATAAACAAGACTTTGTTCTCCCGCTCCAGCACCGGACGCTTGATCATGGAAAGATTGTCCAGTAGCACCACTGCTGCCGAGGCCGCATCTTTTAACGTATCTTTCACTTCCTGCGGCAATTCCCGCCAGGTGGTACTGCGTGCATTGAGTACAACCGACCAATCTCGTTGCGCCATCCAGTCCTGCAATTTTTCAGGACTCAAACCCTCCTGCTTAAAATCATGAAAATGGTAAGCGATCCCTTTTTGTTCCAGGTATTTGCGGGCTTTTTTAACCGTGTCGCAATTCGGTATTCCATATAGCGTCAACATCCTTTGCTGCTTTTGGTGTAATTGGTTCTTTGCTCAAAGGTAAGACAGAAAAAAAGTTTACAAAAATTTAAATCAATGTATAAACATTAATTGTCTTTACAACGTTATCTTTACATCATTCATTTTCGCAACCATTAAAATAAAAAACATATGGCAACCTGGACTATCGATCCAACGCACTCAGAGATCACTTTCAAAGTTCGTCACCTGATGATTTCAACGGTGAAAGGAAATTTTGGTACTTTCGAAGCAACCTTGGAAGGCGACGAAAGCAATAACTTTGCGGATGCAAAAGTTAGTTTTTCTGCGGACACTGCTACCATTTCAACTGGTCTCGAGCAACGTGATGGCCACCTCAAATCTGCTGAGTTTTTTGCTTCCGAAGAATTCCCAAAATTGACTTATGTGTCAACAGGTCTGGAAAAAACTGGCGACAAAACCTTCAAACTGCACGGTGACCTAACCATCCGTGACATCACCAAGCCAGTTGTTCTGGACGTTGAATACCACGGCACCATGGGCGATTTTTATGGCAACACCAAAGCGGGTTTTGACATCAAGGGCAGCATCAGCCGTGCAGAATTTGGCTTGAGCTGGAACGCCGTAACCGAGGCCGGTGGCGTAGTAGTAAGCGACGAAGTAAAACTGGAACTGGACGTACAAATGACTAAAAATTAGTTATGAGTTATGAGTTATGAGTTATGAATTATGAGCTGCACACAATTCTACCTGGCTTTGTAGAATTGTGTGTCATAACTCATAACTCATAACTCATAACTCATAACTCATAACTCATAACTACTTTACATTGGTCTTCCGGCAATGTATCCTTCCAGCGAGGAGACCAGGTTTTGGTATTGGGTCAAGATGGCCCTGAAAATGTCGGAAGAAGAAATCATCCCTGTAACCTGTTCTCCGACCACTACAGGCAAATGTCTAAAGTGTTTTTCTGTCATCAGCGTCAGACATTCTTCAATCCGGGTCTGAGGAGATACTGTAATCACGGGTGAAGTCATCAAGTCTTTGACCATCGATTCTCTGGATGGTCGGCCTTTTAGAATGCCCCGGCGGGCATAATCCCTTTCTGAAAAAATTCCAACCAATTTATCTCCTTCCATCACCAGCAGTGCACCGATGTTGTGCTTTTCGAGTTCCTCTAGGGCATGGAATACCATCGTATCCGGCGATACGGAGAGGATTTCGTTTTTGGGTTTCCGGTCCAAAATCTGTTGTACTTTCATGTTAAGGTTAATTTGAGGTAAATAAACAATTGGGGTATTTCATCCAATAATAGCCTTTTTTTGGACAACAGGAAAGTGCATTTGCTAATTCCAGAGATAATTTTTTTTGAATTTTTTTTGCAAGTCGCCCGCAAGGCTTTAAGCAGTATTTGTGCATCTTACATTTGAATTCTACAATCAACAAGATCGCAAATGCTAATTGACATGAAGAAACTGCTTCTTTTGCTCTTAAGTTTAAGTCAGGGTTTGATTTGGGCACAAGCTCCCGACCGCAGCATGTACTATTCCCAACCCGCCAATTTGTTTGAAGAGGCCTTGGTACTCGGCAATGGCCGCATAGGTGCAACGGTACATGGCGGCATCAAATCCGACAAAATCTTCCTCAACGAGGCAAGTTTATGGGCTGGTGGTCCGGTGAATCCCAACATGAACCCTGAAGCCTACAAAAACCTTCCAGCCATTCGCGAGGCACTGCGCAATGAAAACTACCGCCTGGCCGATAGCCTCAACCACAAATTGCAAGGCAAATTTTCGGAATCCTATGCCCCGCTGGGCACGATGTACATTGACATGGGGCACGGTGAAAGCGCCAACAATTACCGCCGACAACTTGATTTGAGCACCGCGGTTTCTACCACCAGTTACCAGCAAGCGGGTGTAAGCTATACCCGGGAATATTTCACTTCCAACCCTCAGCAGGTAATGGTGATTCGTTTGAGTGCCAGTCAGGCGGGCAAATTGAGCTTTAATCTACGGTTCAATAGCCTCTTGCGAAACCAAATCAAAACGGAAGCTAACGTACTGAAGGTAAGTGGCCGCGCGCCCTCTCACGCTGAACCCAACTACCGGGGCAATATGCCCAATGCCGTTGTTTACGACGATCAACTGAGCATGCGCTTCGCCACTTTGATCAAAATCATCAAAGCTGATGGCAAAATTGTGCGTACCGACAGTACGATTGGCGTACAGGGTGGCCGCGAGGCGATCATTCTGGTCTCGATGGCTACCAGCTTCAACGGATTTGACCAAAACCCGTCTACGAATGGCAAGGATGAGCAGGCTTTGGCATTGGGATGGCTGCAAAAAGCCGAAAAAATCAGCTACCCAACCTTGAAAGCGGCCCACGTCAAAGACCACCAAAGTTTTTACAATCGCCTGGAATTCAAACTAGCAGGGCGCAGCAGCAACGCAACCTTGCCTACTGATGATCGCCTAAAGCGGTTTGCCGAAGGTGCCAAAGATCCCGACTTGGAGTTGTTGTATTTCAACTTTGGCCGCTATTTGCTCATTGCCAGCTCCCGCACCGCTGGCATACCCGCCAATTTGCAGGGCATCTGGAACGCACAATTGCGGCCACCCTGGAGCAGCAATTACACAATCAACATCAACACCGAGATGAATTACTGGCCAGCAGAATCCTGTAATCTATCGGATCTGCACCAGCCCTTGTTGTCGTTTCTGGGCAACCTGGCCAAAACAGGTGCAGTTACTGCCAAAACCTTCTACAACGCTGGTGGCTGGTGTGCTGCCCACAATTCCGATCTTTGGGCCATGAGCAACCCGGTGGGTGATTTTGGCAAAGGATCACCGAGCTGGGCCAACTGGAACATGGGCGGCGCCTGGTTGGCTACTCACCTCTGGGAGCATTTTGATTATACCCGTGACTCCGTCTGGCTCAAAAACTATGGCTATGGCTTGATGAAAGGTGCAGCGCAGTTTTGCCTGGATGTGCTGGTAGACGATGGCCGAGGCAATTTGGTGACCTCGCCTTCTACCTCACCCGAAAACATCTTCATCACCCCTACTGGCTACCACGGAGCAACCTTGTATGGTGGCACTGCTGACCTCTCCATGATTAGGGAGCTTTTCCTGCAAACCATTGCTGCAACTAAAGTCGTTGATCAAGACGCTGACTTTCGGCAAAAAATGGAACAGGCCTTGGCCAAATTGTACCCTTATCAAATTGGCAAAGCAGGGCACCTCCAGGAATGGTACTACGACTGGGCAGATGAAGACCCCAAACACCGCCACCAATCTCACCTTTTCGGGCTTTACCCTGGCCACCACATCAGTGTGGATCAAACGCCGGAATTGGCCAAAGCCTGTAAGCAAACCCTGGAAGTCAAGGGGGATGAAACGACAGGATGGTCCAAAGGCTGGCGTACCAACCTCTGGGCGCGCCTGCACGACGGCAACCGCACCTATAAGATGTACCGCGAATTAATGCGCTATGTGAGTCCGACACCCGATACCCGCTACAATGGCGGTGGCGGCGCTTATCCCAACCTGATGGATGCCCATCCTCCTTTCCAGATCGATGGAAACTTCGGCGGAACAGCAGCGGTATTGGAAATGCTGGTACAATCGCAAGATGGAGAGATCACACTTTTGCCTGCCCTTCCCGATGCCTGGGCAAGTGGGGAAGTACGCGGGGTATGCGCACGGGGTGGTTTTGTGCTGAATCTCTCTTGGGCCAATGGTAAATTAATCAAAACAGAAATCAGTACAACCCGGGGTGGGTCTACCAGAATAGTTTATGGCAATAAGTCCGTGGAAGTAACCTTGGGTCAAAATTCGAAAAAAATGCTGACCTGGTAATACTTCAAGTTTCAAAAAAGTAATAGGCTTTATGATCAAAAGCTATGGCAGTGACTAATTTATTAAACCACAACTTTTGTTCATAAAGTCTCTTATTTTTACAAAATCAAAAAAATGATATGACCGCGGAGCAATTGTACTCAAAGCTTGTAAAGGATTACAAAATAATTGGAGAAAAAGGGATCATAAATTTCACGTTGAAAGACCTGACCATTTCAATCGAAACGAAGGATACCGTTGGGAATTTATTGCAAGAATGGCTAAAAGCATGGATGAGACAGGAACAGATCGAGTTTGAAGAAAATTCAAATTCCCAAACCTTTCCAGATTTTCATTTAGACCCATCCAACAAGAAAAAAGGATTGTTAGAGGTAAAATCCTTTGATTGGGATCGTGGGCCAGGTTTTGATCTTGCCAACTTCGATTCTTATTGTAATTCTCTTTTGGTTGATGCCTACAGGTTAGATTCTGATTATTTGATTTTGGCCTATCAAATGCTTGGAAGTGAAATCAGTATCAAAGATGTTTGGTTGAAAAAGATATGGGAGTTATCAAGCAAAAGCAGTACATACCCGATTAAAGTTCAAGAGAAGAAAAATGTTATCTACAATTTAAGGCCTGGAACTTGGTACTCACAAAGATCTAAATTTAAACCTTTTGCCTCAAAAGAAGATTTCCTTTCTGCACTAAATGAGACGCGATACCAGTATCCTCAGACCAGACATGGTAATGCACATTGGTTGAGCAATGTCAAAAAAAACTACATGGAGCATACCGGAATTTCACTCGATGTGAAATAATTTTCAATGTCCCCATTCACATCCATTTCTTCAGCTATTCTTGAGGCTACAAACTCGACGACTGGAATGGCCACGGTGTTGCCCAATAAATCAAAAGCATCGTATTCTTTGGTTGGAATTTCGTACCATTCTGGATAACCAAACAAACGTAGTCCCTCTCTAATGGTCAATCGCCTCAATCCATTTCCATCAGGTACAGCAAGACGAGAGACATCTGTTGCAACCAATGTTGGCGCTATATCCCTTGGATCCAGTACTTTATTGATTTCAAAACTTAATTTACCAGTCACGATATTGTAGCCTTTGGGCTTTTCTTCATCGTATGTTCTGAAAGTCTTGAGTCCTTCATTGGTTTGTTCTTTCACCAGTTTTTTGGGGAATTCAAATTTTAAATAACCTTTTCCGGTTAGGTCATCAAGCATTATGCTCAACTCTTTTTCAGAACAATCTGCAAAACGAAGTATTTGTGCAAAAGTCAGTGGCATTCCATCCATCCAATCAATTCCAATTTCTGAAGCCCATTGCTTTTTTCTTCTTTCCCTAAATATCTTATTCAGAAGAATACATTGCTCATCCGAAACAGAGCCTTTCAAACCAATATCCCAACTATGAATGTTATTGTCTCCTCCCCGCTTGTCCTTTATTGATTTGCCGTACAAATCTTCAATTGAAAAATGAGACATCAGTTTATCGATGAAATCAGACTTCATCGTTTGGAGTCCTTTTTCCAAAATACCATCAAGGCTGCTGAACATGGGCTCATGCCCTGATAGATCTACCAAATGATTTTTGGTACCAACTATGAATATTCTTTTTCGGGATTGGGGAAGTCCAAACTCCAAAGAATCAAAGACTTTCCAGGAAACTTGATACCCTAATTCCTCCTGTAACTTAAACAGTATTGTAGAAAGTGTTCTTCCTATTTTGTCGTGCTTGTTTTCTAAATCATGCTTAACCAGTCCTTCTACATTTTCCAGAATAAATCCGTATGGTTGCTTTTCTCTCAAAATCCGTTCAACCTCAAAAAACAAAGTTCCTCTTGTATCCAAAAACCCTTGTCTTTTCCCTCCTGCACTAAAAGGTTGACAAGGAAATCCACCCAACAAAAAGTCGAAATCTGGAATGAATTCGTTTCGAATTTCAAAAATATCGCCTACAAAATTATCATTGGTAAAATTATGTCTAAGCGTTTTTACTGCATACGGCTTTATTTCGGAAGTCATTACACATTCCGTTTCATAGCCTAAACTATTAAATACATTTTCAAAACCAAGTCGAATTCCACCCAGGCCAGCAAATAGATCTATAAATTTGACTTTTTTACTCTGCATGATTTTATTTTTTGTGTTCAGCAACTTCCAGTTTTGCTAAAGTATAGGCAAAAAACGAAAAAATCAGTACAAACGCAAATAAAACTACAGAAAATAATTTTTTACAGCAAAAAAAACACTTTGTTCTACTTATTTGCGTAATAATTGAAGCAGAACAAAGTGTTATTGTCAAAATGCACCTCAATCTTTCCTTGAAATCCGGTACAAAATCAGGCCCATCAAAGCAAAGAAAAACACGCCCAATCCCTGGTATCCTCCACCCCCAATGGCGCCGGTAATGGCCTCTTCCAGGTTCACCTGAGCTATTGCATTGGCAATGTTTTCATTGACCGATAAAATGGCCACGATAACGCCCATCAAAGCGCCGCCAGCCACCAAACCTGTGGCAAACAAATTGCCTTTGCTCAAGTCTTCTTCTTCTGCTGCTTTGCCTTTTTTCTTGGCGGCATTGTCGGCTACCCCGCGAATAATACCTCCGATCCAGATCGGCAAAGTAGTCGAAAGAGGCAAATAAGCCCCTACTGCAAAGGAGAGCGACTTCACGCCACACAATTCGATGGTGATGGCCAAAAATGCACCAACCAAAACGAACTGCCAATCCAGGTTAAAACTCAATAAGCCTTTGATCAAGGTGGCCATCAACGTTCCTTGAGGAGCAGGGTATTTATCGCTGCCAATCGCGTGTTGGATGCCTTGCGCAAGTTGTTCTTTGGAAGGTGTATCCAGAATCTGCAAGGTTGCCCCGATAGCGATCGAAGAAACAATGGCGCCTACAAACAAGGCAATTTGCTGGTATTTGGGCGTTGCCCCAATGATGTACCCCGTTTTCAGGTCTTGAGAGGTAGCCCCGGCGTTGGCCGCAGCAATACAAATCATGCTACCAACCACCAATACCATGGGTTCAAAGGTTTTGCCAGTCATGCCAAAACCGATGAAAATCAGTGCAGTACCCATCAAAGTTGCGATGGTCATGCCCGATACCGGGTTGGAACTTGTGCCAATCAATCCTACGATCCGACTGGAAACCGTAACGAAAAAGAAGCCGAAAACGATCACCAGCATTCCGATCAGCAGTTTTCCACCAAAGGAATCGCCAGGAATTTGTGGCAATACCAGCATCAAAATCACCAGTGCCAAACTCCCAAAACCTACCACTGCGATAGACAAATCTTGCTCTGTACGCGCCCGGCTTTCATTTTTAGACCGATTTTTGAAAGAATCGATGCTCTCGCTGAAAGAAGCAGCTATGGTTGGGATGGTTTTGAGCAAGGTGATGAATCCACCCGCAGCCACTGCACCTGCACCAATCTGCCGCACATATGCGCGGTAAATCGCTGCTGCAATGTTGCCAAAAGATTGGGTAGCAGGATCCCAATTTCCAGGGCCGCCAGCCGTTGCCAAATCGGCCAGATAGCCCAATTTGATCAATTGGGTAGCGATGATTTCGGTGGGAACCAAGGTAGCCAACAGCGGAATCAGGCCAAGCCAGGCCAAAACCCCGCCAGCCACCAGTACGCCTGCAATTTTGGGGCCAATGATGTACCCTACACCCAGGTATTCCGGGGTGATTTCTCCGTTTACGGTTGCGCCTGGAAAGTACTTGTGCGTCGCCTTGGTCACCCAGGTTGGGGCTTCGGCAATGACGTGGAATACTTTTTGCAAAAGCGCATAAACAAAGGCCACCCCAAGTCCTTGGTAGGCCGTTTTGGCAAAATCTCCGCCTTTTTCACCTGCAATCAAAACCGATGCACAGGCCGTACCCTCTGGATAGGGCAAGTTCTTGTGCTCCTTGACAATCAATGAGCGCCTGAGTGGAATCATCATCAGGGTGCCCAACACCCCTCCAAAAACGGCAAGGGTGAAAATGGTGGAGTACTTGAAGTATTGATCCCCCACCGCAGGGTCAGACAAAAACAGAAAGGCAGGAATGGTAAAAACAACCCCAGCCGCAATAGACTCACCCGCAGATCCGGTAGTCTGGATGATGTTGTTTTCGAGAATGGTCGTACCCAAAAATCGACGCCCCAAAGAAATGGCCAAAACAGCAATGGGGATCGAAGCAGAAACGGTAAGTCCCGCTTTTAGTGCGAGGTAAACCGTGGCTGCGCCAAAAATAATGCCGAAAACAGCTCCCAGCACGATGGCACGAATGGTAAATTCTTTGACGTTGGTCACTTCAGCCGGAATGTAAGGCCGAAATTGATCTTGTTTGTGGTTTTCCATGAATGAGTGGTTAGGACAAAGGTGTTTAACCAGTTAACATATGTCACCAAATGGTATTTGGCAATTTCAGGGGAAAAGATAATATCATTTTACAATAAAATTAAAGCAATCGCTTAAGTATTTCCATCAAGCGTTTTCTGGTGTTTTCCTTAGAGAAGTGGTCAAGCTCGGTGGAAGCTTGTTCAGCAATAGGGAGATAGGCTTGTTCATTTACCCATTCAAGCAAGAATTGTGCTAATTCATCGGCATTCTGATAACGCTGTGTAAGCTGGTTTAAAGCGGGGTGCAAAGGGTAAAAATTGGGCAATAAGGTAGGCTTTCCAAACCGCAACAGGTCACTGATCCCTCCGCTGATGGTGGTTTTGCCGTACGATTCCTGAAAAACACCAAACTGGATCGAGGCTTTTAGGGGAAGAATCAAAAAATCGGCCTGCTGGAGTTGCGCGGTATAGGTGGCTTCTTCAATGCTGTTTTCAAAGGTTTGAATGTGAACCTGTTTAAATGTATGTTGCCCCATCAGTTGGAACAAGCTCCTGGCACGTGAAGTGCCCGCATTCCCCAAAAAGATCAACTCAATGGGCTGATTTAACTTTCCATCCACGCGTTTCAATGCTGCAAAAAGAATGTCAAAATCTCGGGTTAAAGCAGAGACGGTTCCTGGGACGACAATCTGTGTCGCTGTATTTAAAGGAGCTGGGACAGGGGCGGAATAAACCGATGGCAGGTCAATTATCCGCAGCTTTGCAGGCAAATAAGGCCGCATAAATTCGGTTATCAAGGGGTCAAGAAAACCACAGGCGTAAAAATTGTGCAGCATTTTGCGCTGAAAATACCCTTCGCGAAGCCAAATCGAACGAATCCAGCGCAAGCCATCTTTGAAACTGCGAATTTGCAGGCTTTTTGATCTGGCAAAAAAGAAATTTCCTTTATGGATCAACAAAATCGTTTTGGGTACGAAGCGCTGTTGGGCAAAAAAAGCGAAATTGGAAACCAAAGTGGTAAAAATCAAAACCTCACTAGTGTCGATCTCACGCTTGTGGCGGGTGATGAAAGCAGGTATGGATTCCTCCGGGAGTTTTGGATAGGGTTTTAGTTTGGAATCTTCCATCCAGTCCACAGGCCAATGCTCCAGCATATAAGCAGGTGCAAAGACTTTTAGTTCAACGGATTGCAGACGCAACAAGTCGATCAAACCGAACAAGACTTCCTGGTGCTCTTGCAGTTCAACTAGCGCGATGGCCTTCATGCAATCGTTTTTTCGATTTGATTACGCCATATTTTTTTTGCGTTCAGCTTTTTCCCAAAGTACAGTTTGTCGCCCTTTGATCAAGCGCAAGAAGCCCAAAAACACCGAATAATTCATCACGCAGAAATAATAAGGGATAAAAAAGGCTTTGATTTTGAGTTGGCGGCGTTCAAAAATCCAGCCCAGTCCCGCCAGCAGGTAAAAAATGATTTGCAGACCAAAAATTGCCTGGTACAAGAAACTGCCCTCCAAAGCCAGTGCAGCGTTGCTGATCAGAATAATGGGCAAAGCCAAAGGTGCCAAAGTCCAGCGCAAAACTTTATGTGACAAAAACTGCCAACTGAAAATCCCGTATTGAAACGGATTCAGCAAATCCCGCAAACGCCAGGAAGCTTGCAATCCTCCTGCCGAGATGCGGATTTTGCGTTTGAGTTCTTCTGCAACTGAAGCTGAGGAATTCTCTACCGCGTAGGCATCGGCAGCGTAGGCAATGCGGTAACCTTTGCGCAGAACTGTCATGGTAAGGTAAAAATCTTCAATCAAGGTATCTTTGGGAATGTTTTCGTACAGTTCGGTGCGGATCGAAAACAGTTCTCCGGCGGCCCCTACTGCGGAATACAATTCTCCATCCCAGCGCTTGAGCAGGCTCTCGTACCGCCAGTAAATGCCCTCTCCGGCACTACTGGCTTCGTCTTTGCTGGCCGTGTTGATGCGTTTTTCGCCCGCCACTGCACCCGTTTTGGGATCGGCATAATGCTTGACCAAATTGAGCATAGCCTGCGCATTCAGGGTGGTATTGGCATCGGTAAACACCACGATGGGCGTCTCTACCAAAGGCATGACCCGCTCTACAGCAGCCAGTTTTCCCCGGCGTTCTGGCTCATGAAGCACCTGAAAATGAGCACCTTCGGGTACAGGATAGTCTTGTGCTTTTTGTGTGGTAGCGTCGTTGGAGCCGTCAGTTACCAACAAAAAATGGAGTTTGTCCTGAGGATACTCTAACTCAAATCCGTTGCGGATTTTTTCTTCAATCCAATCCTCTTCATTAAATGCAGCAACCAGTAGCGTAACTGCTGGTAATTCCTTAACTTTGGTTAACTCTTTACTCGGGTAAAGTTTTCTCAAGACATACAAGATTATCCCATACCCTATATAAGTATAAAGCACCAAGCATACATTCGACCAAAAGACCCAATTAAGCATAATTTTAATTATTAATTTATGCTGTTAAGGTACGGATAAAACTGTAAATTTGTAATACCCTAAATGAACGAGTATGTACTTCCTATTCAAAAATGCAATTATGGCTCGAGGAGCCCAACTTACAACCACCAATTTTGCCTATATTTTAGTGCTGTTTTGCGCAACCATTGGCGCTTTTGTCGTCGCCCAAAAAATTTCTGAGCTGTATATTTTTTTTTCTATTCCACCAATTGTGATAATAATGGTTTTAAATATTCCGGGATTTCCCCCTAATGTTCAAACAGGTATTGGTATTTTTTCGGTTTTGGTAGCTGCATGGCTATTTTATGCTGTGCTTGATCCAGAAGGAGTCGCCTACAAAATTCAGGGAATGAGTATCGAGGGGTGGTACAAATTCAGAACATGTGTGGTGGCCTTGCCTTGTCTGTGCATTCTGCTCCGCATAGTAGGCAAAACCCCCAGTCGAATAAATATTTTGTTGTTCAGTATACCGATAGTCGTTTGTGCAGCGCTATCGGTTTATGCACTTCGGTTGGTTTTGGAATAAAAAGAGCTTGTCCCAAATGTAAGGAACAAGCTCTGTGACAACACGAGACCGAAAAACCAGCCTGGTGTTTGTATTTTATTTTCAGCCAAAATTTATTCATTGATGGCTTTTACTCCTGGAAGCACTTTGCCTTCCAGTAGTTCGAGCATGGCTCCTCCACCAGTAGATACATAGCTCACCTTATCGGCAAGTCCCATTTGGTTTACTGCCGCGACAGAATCACCACCACCTACCAAAGAGAATGCGCCATTGGCAGTTGCCTTGGCTACCGCTTCTGCAATGGTTTTAGTGCCTGTGGCAAAGTTTTCGAATTCAAAAACGCCCATTGGACCATTCCACAATACGGTTTTTGATTCCAGAATGGTTGCACTGAACAAGATACAAGCCTTTTCGCCAATGTCAAGTCCCATCCAGCCTGCATCAACGGCATTGCTGGGTTCTACCTTGCGGTTGGCATCGTTGCTGAAAGCATCGGCTACCAAAGAATCTTCAGGAAGCAATAATTTCACGCCTTTAGCCGCAGCTTTGGCAATCAATTGGTTGGCCAATTCAAGGCGGTCATCTTCACAAAGTGAGTTACCGATCTGGCCACCTTGTGCTTTCATAAAAGTATAAGCCATGCCGCCACCAATGATCAGGTTGTCGACGTAATCCAACATGCGGTCTAACAACAGGATCTTATCCGACACTTTTGCACCGCCAATGATGGCAGTAAGCGGGCGCTCAGGATTGTTGAGAATGCGATCAGCACTTTCCAATTCGGCTTTCATCAAAAAGCCAAAGCCCTTTTTTTCAGCACTAAAAAACTGGGCTACAGTGGTAGTAGAAGCATGCGCACGGTGGGCAGATCCAAAGGCATCGTTGACGTATACGTCTCCGTAAGTAGCCAATTCTTTGGCCAGTTCTACATCACCTTTTCCCTCGCCTTTCAAAAAGCGGGTATTTTCCAAAATCAGTACTTGTCCAGGTTGCAAAGCAGCGGTCATAGCTGCCGCTTTGGGGCCTACAAATTCTTCACAAAATGCTACAGGTACCCCCAACAACTCGGCAGTATGGGCCACTGTGTGTTTCATGGTGAAACGTTCAACATCGATAGAACCATCGGGAAGTGGTTTTTCTTCCGGGCGTCCCAGGTGAGACATCAAAATGGCTGACCCGCCATGTTCCAGGATGTACTTGATGGTTGGGATCGCCGCTTGAATGCGGGTGTCATCCGTGATGGCAAAGGTTTTTTTGTCCAGGGGAACGTTGAAGTCCACCCGTACCAATGCGCGTTTATTGGAGAAGTTGATGTGTTGCATTTGATTTAGGTTGGTGGGTTTTTGGTTAAGTTTTGGGTTTTAAGTCTTGAATTGTAACCCATTCGGCATGGTTATAACTAATGGTGTACAACTCAAGACTTAAACCCCAAAAGCTTAAATACGGGTAGCCAAATCTGCCAAACGAGCAGAGTAACCCGCTTCGTTGTCGTACCAGCCTACCACTTTCACCAGGTTTCCGTTAACCATGGTCATGTCCATGTCGAAGATACAAGAGTGAGGGTTGCCTACGATATCAGCAGAAACGATAGGATCTACACAATATTCCAGGATTCCATTCAGATAACCTTCAGAAGCAGCTTTGAACGCAGCGTTGATTTCTTCAACAGTTGCCGTTTTTGTCACTACTGCAGAAAAGTCTGTTACAGAACCAGTAATGGTAGGTACGCGCATGGCGTTGCCATTCAATTTGCCCTTCAGGTGTGGCAATACCAAACCAACTGCAGAAGCAGCACCAGTGCTGGTAGGCACGATGGAAACCGCAGCAGCACGAGCACGACGCAAGTCAGAGTGAGGGGCATCCTGCAAACGTTGATCAGCAGTGTAGGCGTGAATGGTGGTCATGAAGCCCTTTTCGATGCCCAACAAATCGTCCAATACCTTTACCATCGGCGCAAGGCAGTTGGTGGTACAAGACGCGTTGGAGTAAATGTGCTCATCTGGACTGATTTTCTCCTGGTTTACACCCAATACGATGGTTTGTAGGTCTCCTTTGGCAGGAGCAGAGATTACCACTTTCTTAGCACCAGCGGTAAGGTGCTGGCCAGCTTCGTCTTTGGTTGTAAAACGACCAGTAGATTCAATCACTACATCGATGTTCAGATCGCCCCAAGGCAATTTGTTTGGGTCTCTCTCGGCCAAGGCAATAATTGCCTTTCCATTGATGTGGATGTATTTATCATCAGCAGTCACTGTTCCATCAAACTTGCCTTGTGCAGAGTCGTACTTGAACAAGTGTGCCAAGGTTGGATTGTCAGTGAGGTCATTGATAGCAACGACTTCTACGTCGTTCATCTTCAGGAGGTTGCGCAGGGTAATTCTACCGATGCGTCCAAATCCGTTGATAGCAATTCTCTTTGCCATTGGTGGATGTGTTTGATTTGATGAGTAATAGTTGGTGTATAGTGAACACTCATTTGCGCTTGTTCAGCTTGGTATAGATTGGTAAGGGCGGTATGGAACGGGTTCAGCATAAAGTAACAATTAGACTGAACTCTTTTTTACTTTATTTTGAGCCCGTTCCCAAATGCAGCGCAAAGGTAAAAAAATATTCATTATTCGTTTTTTTAGATGCTGTGGAAAAAAAAATCAAAAAAATAAGTCCAAGTTCTTGTGAAATTCCCCCAGACGAATTTATCTTTGCAGTCCAAATTAGAAAGGAACAAAAAATAGTTCGATGAAGTTCGGATTATGGGGTTCAAATGGCCCGTTCGTCTAGGGGTTAGGACGCAGGATTTTCATTCCTGTAACACGGGTTCGATTCCCGTACGGGCTACAATTTTAATAAGGAACTTTTTAATTGTGTTCCTGGTTTGTTCAAAAAAATCACCTAGATGGCCCGTTCGTCTAGGGGTTAGGACGCAGGATTTTCATTCCTGTAACACGGGTTCGATTCCCGTACGGGCTGCAAGAAGGGAGCGCCCAACAAGGGGCGCTCTTCTTTTTTCTAGTCAATCGGCGCAAATTCTTTGCGGTTTCCAATTTTCTCCACACTCTGTTTTACCAATCGGTTGTACCAATTTTTCAGTTCATCGTATCGTATAAAGGCATCTTTTCCTGGTTTTTGATCGCCTTGATCCAGCATGCTGCGCAAGTAGGTAATTTGATCCAACAAACGTGGCGTCATGTACCGACCTTCAGCTACGTACAACTCTGCATACAATCCATTGTAAAAAGCTTGCAAGTTGGCATCGTTTTTCTGCTGTGCACTATTCCTTTCCTGGGTAATGGTAGATCCCAGAATGCGACTGCGGCTTTCCAGTTCAATGATTTGCAGCGCCAGTGTTTCTTGTATTTGCATGTCTTTCAGCGTTACTCCAGCATTCAACATTCTTGGGTCAGCCAATACTTTGAATCCTTGCAACGAAACAACTCCATCTACCGTCAATTTTGCATAATACTGCCCAGGGGCAGCCATTGGTGCACCGCGACTTACTCGATTCCCCAATCGATCCCAGGCACCCAAATGACGCAAATCCCAAACAAAACGGTGTAAGCCGGGCGTTTTGCGAAGCGCATCGGTAAATCCGGCAATGATGAAGCCCATCGCCATGCCCGCCCGACTGGGAATACGCAAGGTATCTCTTGGGGTATTTTGGGTCGTAAATGCCCGAATGGTTTGCATTTGGGTATTGAGTATCTCCAGGGTCACCTCGCCCTTAGGGGCATCTTTGAGCCAATAATCGATTTGTACGCCCGGTGCAGGGTAATATGGCTCATTCCCTTTGGCATTGGAAGGATAGCGCAGACGGTATTGGTCACGCGGCTTGAGCAACAGACTGGGTTGCGCCAAGGCCACGGCTGAAACCTGACGCAAAGCTTCTACATTGTCCAGAATCCAAAATCCGCGCCCCATGGTGGATAGTACTAGGTCGCCCTGGTGTACTTTGATGTCGGTGACCGGAGTAATGGGTAAATTGCGTTGGAAAGGCTGCCAGTTTTGACCATCGTCAAAAGAAACAAACATGCCGTATTCGGTTCCAGCAAAAAGCAACCCTTCGCGACCGGGATCTTCTCGTACCGTCCGTACCGGATAATCGGCTGGAATGCCTGTGGTAATGAGCGACCAAGACTGACCAAAGTCTTCGGTTTTGTACAAATAAGGGTGCCAGTCGCCCAACTGATAAAGCAAAATGGCGGCATAAGCTTTATTGGCTCGGTGGGGTGAGGGTTCGATGCAGTCCACCCGGCCTCCTTTGGGCAACCCAGCGGGAGTTACATTTTGCCAGGTTTTGCCATTGTTGAGGGTTACGTGGATGGGGCCGTCGTTGGCGCCTACCCAAATCTGACCAGCTTGCTTGCTGGATTCCCTGATTTCATAAATGGTGCTGTAATATTCTTCGCCGGTTACATCGCGGGTAATTGGGCTGCCCGAGATGATCTGCTTATCGGGTTCATTGGCCGTCAAGTCTGGGGAGATGGTCTCCCAGGTCTTGCCTTCGTCCAGGGTGCGGTGCAAGTATTGTGAAGCATGGTACACCACTTTGGGGTTATGTGGCGATACATGCACGGGCGATACCCGCTGAAAACGGAATTTCAGGTCATTGGGCTTGTGGCCATAAATGTTGGTGGCGCCCACAAAATAGTTGCGTTCTTGTCCACTGCGCTTGTCGTACACACTGAAGCAGCCTTTGCAGTTGGCGTATACAATATTGTGGTTGCCAGGTTTGGGTACTGCTGGCCCCGTTTCACAGCCGCCAGTGGGCAAATAAAAGCCCATTGGACCAACGGGGGAATCATAAGGAGGAAAACTAGGTACGGCAATAGTCGTCCCATTGTCTTGCTGCCCTGCGTACATCCAGTAGGGAAACTGATCGTCAATTTCTACCTGATACAGCTCGGCAGTTGGTTGATTGAGCTGGGTAGACCAGTTGCGACCGCCATCGCGGGTAATGTTGGCCCCCCCATCATTGGATTCGATCCAGACCAGCGTATCGGCAGGGTTGATCCAAAGATCGTGTTCGTCGCCGTGGGGCGTTTCTACGGAAGCCCAGGTACGTCCGGCGTTGTTGGAGCGCCAAAATCCGGTGGCGTTCACAAAAACATTGTCGGCGTTCAGTGGATTGGCGGTAACGTTGCAGTAATAAAAGGGCCGATCCAATAAAGCCCGGTTTGAACTGACCAGGCTCCAGGATTCACCGCCATCATTGGAGCGGTACAAACCTCCGCTAGGCAAGGCTTCGATCAGGGCATAAACCCGCTTGGGATCTGCTGGTGAAACGGCCAGGTCGATTTTGCCAATCAAGTCATTGGGCAGACCAGTGGCGAGTTTGCGCCAGGTATTGCCTCCATCTTCTGATTTGTAAATTCCGCCTTGCTTGCCTCCACTGATGATTGTCCAGGGGCGGCGTTCGGCACGCCAGGCAGCGGCATAGACAACTTGCGGGTTGCCGGGTTGAAACTCCAGATCGGCAAAACCCACGGTATCGCTCAGGAAAAGGACTTTCTCCCAGTTCTTGCCTCCATCGCGGGTGCGAAATACGCCTCGGTCAGGATTGGGTCGGAAGGCATTGCCTATGGCTGCTACAAAAGCGATATCGGGATCACTGGGGTGTACTTCTACTGCACCGATGTGTCCGGTTTTTTCCAGACCCACGTTTTCCCAGGTTCGACCCGCATTACTCGATTTATACACTCCTTTTCCAGAAATGACATTGCTGCGCAAACCATCGGAACCCGTGCCTACATACACCACATCTGGTTTTGAAGGCGCAATTCCGATGGCACCAATCGAGGGACTGGCAAAAAATCCATCCGAAACGTTTTTCCAGGCATTACCGTAATCGGTTGTTTTCCACACACCACCACCGGAGGCCCCCATAAAGAATGTACCAGGAGTAGCCTGATGCCCAGCAACGGCAGTAACCCGACCGCCTCGGGTAGGGCCCACGCTGCGGTATTCCAGGCCAGTGAAGCGTTGGGTGGAAATGGTGTTTTGAGCACTAATGGGGTTAGACAGCCATAGTCCTAATTGAATAAGAACAACAGCCCTAGCTATGTACTTCATGCAGTGTAGCTTATGAGTGAGTGAAAGAATGTATTTTTCCAGGGATAGCTGAACTTAAATTGATCTAATTGAAGGAGTTGCACTGAAAAAGTTAATGAGGAATTTTTTTTGTATTTGGTTCAATTGATGATAACCTAAAACCTCAATTTTCGAAACTACAGATACTTTTATAACTGCTTCATATTCTTTTAACTTCGAAAGGAGTTCAGCATTTTGAAGTTTTGAGGCCAAAATAATGATGTTGCTATCTATGAGCATAACATGAACAATTTATCGCACTAAAATTCTATCCTGACGCTGTTGGCTTTGCCATTCAACCACATCCTCAATGGCTTCAAAAGGCATTGAATGGGAGAGCGCTTCTAACCAGGCAAAAGCCGACTGTGGCCTCTGAACTTGTTCGTCTGTCGATTGAACTACTCCATTCAGGCGTTTTGCAAATTCTATCAGCAAAAGTACATCCTGTGCATTTGGAACTTCTATCACTATCTTTGTCATAGCGTCAAATTTAAATAAAGGTAATTGTTTTTTCAATCTTGATTTTGCTTATTTTGTTAGTTTTTCCAACCAAGTAACGGGTAAATAATAACTTCATCTTTTTGGCTGTCAAATTTGGTGCTGCACTTCGTTAAAAAGCCTCGCCGATGCGCTGCATCGCCTACGTTTTTTGCCTTGTTCAGCACCAAATTTGACGACCCAAAATTGCTGAATTTATTTTTTACCCGTTACCAAGTCGAAGAAACGATGCTACACTAGTAGTGGAGCAAAAATAAATGTTCATTTTCTTGAGCCAAAGGATTAGATGAGGCACTTAAAATGAATCGTTTACTCATCTAATCCTTTAGCAAAATGAACATTTATTTTTTTATCGCTCCTTATCGGATTTACCTTTTATGTGTTGCTACTTTGCTTCCAATGGCGATGCAGGCACAGCAATCATCGAATCTCGACAAATGCTACTTTTACCAGCACACCTCACTTGCTGATGCCAAATCCGACCAAAACCTGATGAAACACCTGGAAGGCTTGCACCTCAAGAAAGGCGAACAAATTGCCGACATTGGTGCCGGCACTTTACGTTGGGAAGGAGCTTTGTCTTTGTTTACAGAAGGGATGCGTTTTTTTGCTGTTGACATCGACCCCGCTTGTTGCAACGCACAACAGGCCAGCTATGTTTACAAATACTACTCTATTGTCAAAGGTGAACGGATCAGCAACTCGATCAAAACCTCCTTGAGCACCAGAAAAAGCACTGGTTTGCCCACCGGATCAATGAATAAAGTGATGATTATTCAAACTTTTCACGAATTTAGCGACCCGGAGGCCATGCTGCGCGACATTTTCCGCATCATGAAAGCCTCAGCGCGCCTGTACATCAGTGAGTTGGTGCCACGCGATGCAAAGGATCAGCATCCTGGCTGCGAACACCACATGTACAATCCCGCAGCATTGAAAAAGCTGGTATTGAAACACGGTTTTGTCCTGGAAGCTGAAACGCCAATCGTTAAAGCCGACAAAAATAATCGAGCACAATTGTTGTACCGTTTCCGAAAAAACACCCAAGAAAATGGATAACCCAACACCCGAAAAAACAAAACAAGGCTGGCTGGAACACCTGGAAGCCGAAAGCTGGTCGGCAGAATTGATCATTTCCGGAGCAGCGATTTATGGCTCCTTTCAGTTGCCATGGTTGCTAAACAACTTGATCAACTTCTGTTTGCTGAATTTCAGTGACGACATTTTGAACATTCTTTATTTGGTGTTCACCTATCTCACTTTTACCATTACCATCTTGATGGTCAACTTTGTCATGCATTTCATCCTGCGTTCCCTCTGGGTGGGACTAATTGGATTAAGTTCGGTTTTTCCGCAAGGCATCAACGAAGAAAGTGAGGCATTCAGCAAGCATTATTTGCAGCAACTAAAGGCTGATTTTGGTGATTTGCGCAGTTACAATGCCAAAATAGACCAAACTTGTAGCATTATTTTTGCGTTTTCCTTTTCGGCTGCCATGATCTTTTTAAGCATTGCCATTGTGGTTCTGGCCGTTGCGACTATCGCCTATTTGCTCCACCAACTCATTCCTGGCATCAACATGCATATTGCTTTCTTTTCCCTGCTGGGACTGGTGCTTGTTCCCAGTTTTTTAAATGGCCTACTCAATAATAAAAGGCTTCGCGAAAAATCCTGGGTTCAAAAAATCCATTATCCCTTTTTTAGAGGAGTTGGTAATGTGATGTTTCATATTTTCCAGGAACCAATTAATCGGATCAACAACACCTTTATCACCAACTTTAAGAAGACCCAATACTCCCTGCGTTTTTTGGCGTATATAACCCTGGTGCTTCCGGTTTTTATGGTCGTCTTCATCCAAAGCAATGCACTCTTTGCCAACCAGGATTTTTACTTCAAATTCGGTAATCGTGAAGATCGATTTTATGCCCTGCACTATGCAGATGAGCTAAAAGAGGGGCAATTGATTCTAAGTCCGATGATTTCCAGTGCTCAGGTTTATGGTTCGGGACTCAACTTGTTTCTCCCCCTCCCTACCCGAGAAGAGGTCAAACTGCACTAAAAGTTTGGAAAATACCCCGATGATCCCAAGCTATCTGAAGCCGAGAACCTGCTCAAAAGCCGTGCCTGGTTCAAAGAACAAGCTGGGAAATATTTCCACATCAAAGTGAATGGTCAGGAATTCGTGCCCGCCTTGCGTTCCTACAATCATCCCAATGTTTTTGAATATGGTTTGCTGGCTTTTATTCCAGCCAACTTGTTCCAGGAAGGGGAAAACATGATTCAGGTGCAATCGGAAAACTGGATGGATGGAAAGAAGCGGGAATGCTTTATTCCGTTTTGATACAGCGCGAAATGAGAGAGTACTGGATTCCAGGAATAAACAAACAGACAATACCATACCAAAAAAACGACATCTGAATCTTCAATTAATAACCTATGGAAAGTCAAATAATTATCTACCAAACCGAAGATGGAAATACCCGAATAGAAACACGTCTGGAGGAGGAAACGGTTTGGTTGACTATTGATCAAATGGCCGAGCTGTTTCAAAAGTCTCGTTCCACAATCAATGAGCATATTTTGAATATTTACGAAGAGCTTGAGCTTGAAAAACAAACTTCTATGAGAAAAATCGGAATTTCCGATTTTTCTACTAAACCTACCAATTTTTACAACTTGGATGTGATCATCTCGGTAGGTTATCGAGTAAAAAGTCATCAAGGTACTAAGTTTAGGCAGTGGGCTACGGTCAGATTAAAGGAATATATCGTGAAAGGATTCACGATGAACGATGAACTGCTTAAACAGGTTGGTAGAGGAAACTATTTTGATGAGTTACTCGCCCGTATCAGAGACATTAGATCTTCTGAAAAGGTATTTTGGCGTAAAGTGCTTGACATCTATGCCACTAGTATTGATTACGACTCTAAACTCGAAATCTCCATTCAGTTCTTTCAAACTGTACAAAACAAAATGCACTGGGCTGCTCATGGTAACACTGCCGCAGAAGTTATTTACAAACGTATTGATGCAAATAAGCCGAATTTAGGGCTAACCCATTTTAAAGGGAACAAACCCACAAAGCAAGAAATAGAAATCGCTAAGAACTATTTGAATGAAGAGGAGTTAAACATCCTCAACCGAATGGTAACAGCATACCTAGAATTAGCAGAATTACAAGCACTCAATAGAAAGCCCATGTACATGAAGGACTGGATAGAACGATTGGATGACTTTCTGAAAATGACTGGAAATGAAGTGTTGCAACACGCCGGGACGATAAGCCATCAGCAAGCATTGAGCAAAGCCGAACATGAATATGAAAAATTTAAGGAATTGAAAAAGAACGAACTGAGTGAAATTGAAAAAGATTTTATAAAGCAGATTGAGAAAACTACGAAAAAACTCAGCCCAAAGAAAAAAGAGTAATGACTAGAGAGGAAGAGATTAATGTCCAATCTTGGCGCATATTCCCCATTCGTCATTCTACTTCTCCTCCCCGCCTTCCTCAAACCACACCGGATCCTGAATCTCAGGATCGCCATTGTAATTCACGGTAATCTCCTCCCCTACTGCGATGTCGCGGATGGTCCAGATTTCGATGATGGCATTTTCGGGATCGCACCAGTAGCGCGCGTTGGGGTTCCGGGAATGGTTGTAAAGGGAACCAAAGCCCAGAGCGATGGCGCATTCGTCGTCATTGTCTCCCCAGAGGAAGTAGTAATCGTGCAGGAAAGTTTTGTGGATAACGGGCAGGTCTTCTTTGGGACAGGCAATGACCGGGCAGATCTCCACCAGGGAATCGGCGGAAATAGGCTCCGTGGAAAAAACCCCGCGACCCCCGATTTCACTGGGGCCAAAGTATATCGAAGGAATGCGTTGCATAATTGTAGTTGCTGAAAGCGCAAAGGTAGTGCATTCTCCTTTGATTTGACGTACTCTGGTCATTTGGGCAAGCAAGGGAATTAAAATTCCGTAGATAACTGCTTAGTTTTGTGATTTATTCGCATATTTGAAAAGCTATTTTGCAGCAATAACAACCTACATTCAGCGATGAAACTTTTAAAATTAGCACTCCTAGTCCTGGGCTTTGGCATATTTGCTACTGCACTTAGCCAGGCACAATGTCCCAAACTTGTTTGGTCTGACGAATTTGACGGCACTGCCCTGGATCTCCAAAAATGGAGCCATCAGACCGGGGGTGGCGGTTGGGGCAACAACGAATTGGAACACTACCGCCCTGAAAACACCACCGTTGCGAATGGTTTGTTGAAAATCACGGCCAAACGCGAAAGTTTTGGTGGCAATGCTTACACTTCCTCCCGGATTCGCACCATCAACAAGGGTGATTTTACTTATGGTCGCATGGAATCCCGCATCAAATTACCTGTCGGGCAAGGCATTTGGCCAGCCTTCTGGATGATGCCCACCGACGATAGATATGGCACCTGGCCCAAAAGTGGCGAAATTGACATCATGGAATGGATTGGCAAAGAGCCCAAAAACGTGTATGGTACCATCCATTTCGGCAAAGATTGGCCCAACAACCGCTCTACGGGTGCTACTTATGAGGCCATCAAGGAAGATTTTAATACCGAATTCCATGTCTTTGCAGTTGAGTGGGAACCCAATGAAATCCGCTGGTACATCGATGATTATTTGTTTTCCACCAAAAAGCCCAGCGATGTGGCTCCCGAGCGTTGGCCTTTTGATCAGCGTTTTCACTTCATCCTCAATGTAGCCGTGGGCGGCAATTGGCCAGGTAGCCCTAATGGCAGCACCGTTTTCCCTCAAACCATGGAGGTGGATTATGTACGGGTTTACGACACCAGAACGAATACATTAAGTGGCCCGCGTTCCGTGCCGTTCAAAGCGCCCTTTACGGTGTATAGCCTCGGTGGTTTGGCCGCCAACGATAAAATCACCTGGACTGCCCCTGAAGGTGCTGAAATTTCATCCGGCCAGGGTACCAGCAACGTGGCGATCAAATGGGGTGCCAGCAGTGGCGAACTCAAGGCCGAAATCGAAAACGCCTGCGGCAAAAAAGAGGTAAAAGTATACGTGCGGGTTGAGCCAGGATTGGCCCGCGAAAAAGCGCTGGAAAACTTTGACGATTCCTCCCCGCTCAAGCAAACCTTCGTCAATGGAGCCTTTACGGACAATGCCCCCAACCCGGACAACGCTGGGATCAATAACTCTGCATTGGTGGGCAAGTACGTGCGCAACGCAGGCGTGCAATACGATGTCATGGTGTACCAGGGCACGCCAATCAGCGACATGGAGCCTTACCTCAAGAAAGACCGCAAATTCTACATCGACGTATACACCAATGCGGCAATAGGCACTGAGATCTTGTTTCAGGCAGAAAACAGTACCCGCTCATCGCAAAACTACCCCGTTGGTCGCCACAGCCGTTTTCAGGCGTTTACCACCAAGCAAAACGCCTGGGAACGCCTGGAGTTGACTTACCTCGATCGCCCTGATGGAGGTACTTCTTCCTCCACTGTCAATCAGTTTGTGCTGCTGTTTAAGCCCAACACGTTTAGCAACAATACTTACTATTTCGACAACCTGGATTCTTATGCTGCCGTGGCTACAGGCGTCAGAGAAGCGTTGATTGATGCCGATCAGGTATTCCGCCTATCACCCAATCCCGGGATAGATGAATTGCGCCTGGAAAATACAGGCACTCAAAGCATTGTACAAGCTACACTTTTGGGCTTGGATGGTCGAATCATCCAGACCCACTCCAATGAAATTACCGGCAAACAATTGCTGGAATGGAATGTAACCGCGCTTGAGACTGGAATTTACCTCGTGCAGGTACTCAGAGCTGATGGGAAGATGGCTATGCGGAAATGGGTGAAGGGGAATTAGAACCAATAATTCAGCCATAGAATCAGGCTGGCACTCCAGGTTTTCCCAAAAAATTTATAGCAATGCGGGAAAGGCCTTATTGAAATCCCGATTTTGCGGAAGTGGAGGCGGGTTAAGCGAAAAATTGTTTGAGTCCCGACGCAGGAGGGACGAGTTTTTTTCGCGCCGCCGGAGCTTTCGCAAAATCGTAGGATTTCAATACAGCCTTGATTTTTTTGGTTACTTTTTGCATCAAGGCAAAAAGTGACAAAAACACAATAGCAGTTCAAATGTTTAGCATATCCGTAAAAATTTGTCGCATGAAACGACCCGAATAATGCGTTAAGTTTTTACCAAGCCGTCAAGCGATCCCACCAAGTCCGCTTCATGACCACAAAAATGACGGCCAATAGCGCCAGTACTACACCCAATCCTACCCATTTGCTCAAAATCAGGTACATTGGCAACAGCATCAGCAAGAGCTGCCCGGTAATCCCGAGAAAAAGATTGAGCATATTGTTGCCAAAATTGGTGTTCCGTTCAAAGTTCGGATCTTCGGCAAGTGCCAATTCCTGAATCGGCTTCCACATCCCCCAAGGCCGCACTGTCTTGTAAAAATGCAACAAGGTTTCCTGATTCGTAGGCGGCGCAGCATAGGTGCCGATGATACAGGCAATCAGTTGAATCACAATGAAAACGGGAAAAAAGTACAACATTCTTGTACCATCAAAATAATGGGTAATGCCACTGACCGACAAAGCCGGAGGAATGGCGCTGGCAACAATCCCCGCCAGCATTCCGTAGAAATAACCGGTCGCATTGAAGCGCCACCAGTACCACTTCAGCACATTGGCACATACAAAGCCGCCGTACAAGCCCGCGGTGATGATATTGAAAATCATGTTCACGTCCTTGATCAGCAGACCCAGGCCAATGCCAAACACCACCATCACAATCCCGCTGAGGTAACTCATGGTAATGATGCTCTTGCGCTCGGCGCTTGGGTTGACAAATTTGAGGTAAATATCGTTGACCAAATAAGCTTGTCCAGCATTGAGCGTACCACTAAAGTTGCTCATGAAAGCCCCCAAAAAGCCCGCTAGTACCAAGCCTATCAAACCCACTGGCAAGTACTTGCTGATTACCGCAGGCATGATGTTTTCAAAATTGACCAGACCATCGGTACCCATGGTCAAATCCAGTTCGCTGAAATACAGAATGCCCAGTACACAAAAACCCATGGTCATGAAGTAGCGAATCGGCATCAGGATCACGGAGATGAAGCCACTCATTTTGGCGGCTTCTTCGGGGCTGCGGGTACTCAGGATTTTTTGGCAATCGTAGTTGGGCGCTGGCCCGGCGAGGCTCTTCATCACCCCACTGATCAGCATCATGCCTACTACGGCTGAAAAGAGTTGATAGCCATCTTGTTCGAGTTTTAGGGTAGCATCTTTGAGCAAAGACGACCAATCCAGCCCCAGGCTGGTGCCAAAAAATGGCGTATCCCAACCCAAAGGCACCTGATCTAGGATACTACCCTCGGCATTGGCCAAGTGGATCATCGCAATTATGCCTACAAACAAGGAGCAGATGATCATGATCATGTACTTGATCACATCGGCCAACACGATGCCGTGCATGCCCCCCACAATGCTGTAAAACGTAGCTACCACACAAATGGAAATGCCATAAAACTGAGCTGTATTGTGCTTGGAGATTTGCAAGGCAGCCTGGTATTCGGCACTGCCCACACTAAAAGCACCTTCGCCATGGCTCAAAAAGGGCAGCGCATCTTTGATTCGCTCGTAAGGCAGGAAGATTTGCAAAAACTCTCCGACCCCCACGAATGCGTAAGCCATATAGCCCACACACAGGATGAGCGCAAAAGCAACCACCACCAGGTGACTTTGCCTTACGCCCTTGTCGTTGAGTCCAAATCTTGTCCCCAGCCATTCTGCGCCCGTAGTTGCATTGCTGCGCCGCAACCACCTGCTGAGAAAGACCATCAAAAAAATCTGGTTGAAAACCGGCCACATCCAGGGGATGAACACGCTTTTGAAGCCGTATAGAAAGGCCATACTGACCAGCAGCATGGTCCCACTGATGTCGAACATGTCGCTGGCGTCGCTCAAACCGAGCATGTACCAGGGAAGGGTTTTGCCCCCCATAAGGTAGGCGTCTTTGCTTTTTTTGGCCTGGTTGCGCATGTACAATCCAAGCCAGATCATCAACGCGAAATAAGCGGATATGATGAGTAGATCTAATGTAGATAGCATGAAAAAGGGTTTTCTGATGCGATTACGAAATAAAAATAATGGTGTATGTGAATCTAAGGAACGAAAAAAAAATAACTTGGGCAAAATATTTAACCGCGATGAGCACCAACAAAAAATTTCTGGAGGGCTTTTTTGGAGCAGAGCAACCTTTACTTATCGCGGTGGCGATTTTGAAGGGCTGACAAGAGCATTCGTCATTACGCCAAATCTTGCCTGAAAATCTTTTCCAATAGATCAAACAGTGCCGGGTGTTTTTTTTCCAGGCGCTCCGGCTGTTGAAAAAAATATTCGCTGACAACGCTGAAAAACTCGGCCTCGTTGGTATTTCCATAAACATTGATATCAGACCTTCCGGCTTTGATCGCTGCAATTTCGCGGTGCATCAGCTTCACCCAAGGAGTCAAGAAGGGTTGTTGGATGAGCGCTTCCGGGCGGCCATCCGTAGCACCATCTGCTTTGTCGAGCAGGTGAACAAACTCGTGGATGCCTACATTGTGGCTCGCACGCTGCTGTTCAAAGCCTTGATTTAGGGCAGGTTTGGACAAAATCATCATGTGGTTCATGCTGCCACTGCCCACCATGCCCAGAATATTTCGCGCTTTACCCTGCTCAGTCTCATAATCCTGGTTGAATGGCCCATCGTACAAAAGCACCTCGCGCAAGTTGCGGTAACGCCATCCTGGAAATCCGAAAAGTGGAATAACCGCGCTTGCAGCTACCAGTAGCTTGTCGGTATCATTCACATCTGTGTCAACGCCGGTGATAAGGATTTTGTCCAAAAACTGTAGCACACTCTCCTCAAAACGGACCTTTTCTGGGGCTGAAAGTTCCATATAAAAAGCAACTTTTTTGCTCAGGATAGACCTCCAGGGCATTGGGAATGCGGTGGAATCTGTGCGTTTTTTCTTGAAAAAAAGCCACCACCAGCAGGTGATCAAAAGGATCAAGAAAAATGCAATTGCTAAAAGTTTGTAGTAGGTCATTGTGGGTATTATACTTCCTTGCTCACCCAATCTTTCACCGCTTTTTTGATGGTATCAAAACTGATCCCCAAGCCAATGATTTCCTTTTGGATCAAGCGGAATTTTTCAGCATATTGTTTTTCTACAATTTGGGCCAAAGCAACTTTTGCATCTACATTCAATTTGAATTCAATGATGTACACGTGTGAAGGCGTTTGCACCACGGCATCCATACGGCCATCGGAGGTATGCACTTCGCTCTCCAAATACAGTCCCAAGTAACGGAAATGCAAGTGCACGAGGGCATGGTAAAAATGCTCGGTTTTGTCGTCGAGTAATTGGCTAGGCAGGTCTTTGAGCAAGGAATTGATGACCGCGATGACTTTGGGAAGATCGTTCCGTAGGAAACCCTCTTCCAGCAATTCCACGGGGCGCAAGGCATCGACAGGCATGCGGTTGAGGAGTGAGGCTATGAGGTAATTGTTCATAGCTTCTTCAACTTCCCGATTCGGGTAGCCGAGGGTATAACGATTGCGGTAAGGATCGTACTGTTTGACGGTCAAGTACCCAGTTTGAAACATCAGGGCGCGGGCGTCCATGTTCTCCAGGTCGTAACTGTCAAAAAGAATGCCCGAAACGCGCATGTCCTCCACCACGTACAGTTCCTGTTCTTTTAGCAAGTTGATTAAAAAAGTAGGCGTACCACTTTTGAACCAAAAATCGCCAAACTGCAATTTTTCAAAAAGCAATAAGATCGAAAAGGGATTGTAAACCCTGTTTACTCCGTCCCAACTGTACCCATTATACCATTCCCGAATGCGCTCAATGAGTTCCTCGTGGTTCAAATTGGGCAAAGCGTGGTTCAAAGCCCTAAGGTAATCGGTAAAATTGTCTAGTAATTCGGTTTGGGTGTACCCGACTAATGTACTGAACTTGGCATCCAAACTTAAATCCGAAAGGTAATTTAAATCCGAAAACAAACTCACCTGACTAAACTTGGACACGCCCGTGATGAGAAAAAACCGCAGCGCAGCCTGAGCCGCATCATCCTTGAGTCCGCTGTAAAAACTTTTTAGCGTTGCGCGATTTTCTTTGGCAATCGGTAGCTCATTTTTATTCAAAAAATCAATCAGTGGTTTATCGTATTCATCAATCAATAGTACCACCGTGCCATGCTTTGCAGCCATAGCAAGAATCAATTCACGCAAAAGCAAACCAGGTGTAGCAGATTTTACTTCCACTCCAAAATCATCCGCAACCTGTCGTAGCGCTTTGGTGAGTGCCGCAGCAAGGCCGATCTCAGCATAACCAATCTGGTTGAAGGACAAGTGAACTACCGGATGTTTTACCGACCAATCCCATTGATTTTCAATCCATAAACCTTTAAACAGTTCCTTTTCTCCTTGAAAAATGCTCCGAATGGTGGATAGGGTGAGCGACTTGCCAAAACGGCGGGGCCGGGAAAGGAAGTTGTAGCGACTCCCTTGCAAGAGTTGATAAATGGATTCCGTCTTGTCTACGTAAAGCATTTTCAGCTGACGCAGATTGGCAAAATTCTGTTCTCCGATGGGTAGTTGCTGCATTCCGAATCGTTGTGGGTTCAAAGATAAGGACTAAAAGGTTAGACTAATGCCCCGTCCACTAAATAATGAGTAAATCCAATGTAGATAGCATGAAAAAGGGTTTTCTGATGCGATTACGAAATAAAAATCACCGATTAAGTTAATCTTAGTAACGCAGAAAAATTAACTTGCCAGAAAATTATTGACCGCGATGAGCACCAACAAAAAATTCCCGGAGGACTTCCTGTGGGGCAGCGCCACTTCCGCTTACCAAATTGAAGGAGGCTACCTCAGCGATGGCAAAGGGCCATCCATTTGGGATGTTTTTTGCATGATCCCGGGCAAAGTGCACAACCACGACCACGGCAATCTCGCCTGTGATCATTACCACCGCTTTCGGGAAGATGTAGCCCTGATGAAACAATTGGGGCTAAAGGCTTATCGCTTTTCCATTTCCTGGCCTCGGGTTTTGCCCGCAGGGCGCGGAGCAGTCAATCCAGCCGGGATTGATTTTTACAATGCCCTCATCGATGAATTGCTCAAAGCAGGCATTGAACCCTGGGTGACCTTGTACCATTGGGATTTGCCCGCAGCCCTCGAATTTGAATTGCATGGCTGGCTGGGTGAAGGCATTTCGGATGCCTTTGCAGCATACGCGGAGGTCTGTTTTCAGCATTTTGGCGACCGGGTCAAAAACTGGATCACCATCAACGAAGCCTGGGTGGTGGCCATCCTGGGTTACGGTCATGGCGTGTTTGCTCCCGGTGTTCAATCCAAAGATTTGCCTTACCTGGCGGGACACAATCTGATCATCGCCCACGCCAAAGCAGTGGACGTGTACCGCAAGAAATACCAAACCCAGCAGCAAGGCCAAATCGGCATCACCAATAATTGCGACTGGCGGGAGCCGCTCACAGATAGTCCAGCGGATCATGAAGCAGCCGAACGCGCCCTGGAATTTTTCCTGGCCTGGTTTGCTGATCCGATCTACAAAGGCGATTATCCTGCCTGCATGCGCGAACGGCTTGGCGATCGACTTCCCCGTTTTAGCGCAGCCGAAAAAGAGTTGATCCAGGGTTCTTCCGATTTTTTTGGGTTCAACCACTACACCACCATGTACGCTTCCGATGCCACCGAAAGTAAGGAAGCAGGCAGTGTGTATGGCAATGGCGGCCTGAGCGAAGACCAGGATGTCAACCTGAGTGTTGCTCCCGATTGGCCCCAAACCGCCATGCAATGGGCAATAGTGCCATGGGGTTGCCGCAAACTCCTGGAATGGATTGCCGCACGTTATGACAATCCGCCCATCTTCATCACCGAAAATGGTTGCGCTTTTGACGATCAACTGGTGAACGGTCAAGTGGCGGATCAGGAGCGGATCACCTTTTTTGAGGGCTACCTTGGTGCCATTCATGAAGCCATCCAAAATGGCGTCAACCTGCAAGGCTACTTCATCTGGTCATTGATGGACAATTTTGAGTGGGCTTCGGGGTACTCCAAGAAGTTTGGGATTACCTATATTGAGGAAGGTACGCTGAACAGAATCCCTAAGGAATCGGCCAAATGGTACGCGGAGGTGATTCGGCAGAATGGGTTGTAGGTTACTGGATTTATGTGTATTTTTGAAAAAAATAAAACGAATATGACTGTTAAGTCACCTCAAACTTTAGGTACAGCGCAAAAGAAACCCAGAAAACGCACGATCCCTGAATACCTGGTTCGGGAAACGATCGATGGGGTTGCTTTTTATTACAAAGGGTATAAAGAAGTTTTAAACAAGAAAAAAACACTAGAAGATATTATGGCGGATAGTGGATTGCAATCAATCATCAAAGCGTATTTGATGAAATTATTTGCACAACATTTAGATTGGGATATTTACCAACCCGTTTGTGGAGAAGTAGGCAGCCATATCGACCATCGCAGCAATCTTGCCCTGGATGTTGCCATTTACGACAACAGCATCCTTACTCCAGACAAAATCACCGTAAAATACATCGACGTCAATCCCAAAATAGTGATTGAAATTGATGTTCGGGTTACGCTAGAAGATACCTCTATTGATTTGTTCGATCCCTATATCATTGCCAAGGCAAAAAAATTGATGGCCTTTGGCACTGAGCGCATCATTTGGGTTTTTACCCGCAGCAATACCATCATTGTAGCCAAGCCTGGCAACTCATGGGAAGTATTCCAACTTGACGAAGATGTGCTGTTGTTGGAAGGAATTTCAATGAATATCGGCGAGTATCTGAAAAGCAAAAAAATTGAGTTCTAATTCATAGAATACACTTATGAATGAGCAATAACAGCTGGTTTTTGCTCATTCATAAGCGCATTGTTCTGAAAACTCCCCTCATTTCCGCAACTCCTTCTTCAAAATCTTCCCGGTAGCACTCATGGGGAGGTTGGCCAAAAATTCTACTACCCGAGGGTATTTGTAACCCGCAATGCGCTCCCGAGTCCATTCGATAAGCTCTTCTGCGGTAGCGCTTTCCCCGTCTTTGAGTACCACACAAGCCTTGATTTCTTCACCGTATTCGTCGCTGGGTATGCCAATGACGGCTACCAGTGAAATAGCAGGATGCTGAATCATCACCTCCTCCACTTCGCGGGGATACACATTGAATCCACCCCGGATGATCATGTCTTTGGTGCGGTCTACGATATAGAAGTAGCCGTCTTCGTCTTCGATGGCCACGTCGCCAGAATGTAGCCAGCCATTTTGTAAAGACTCAGCGCTTGCTTCGGGTTTGCGGTAGTAGCCCTTCATCACGTTGTGTCCCCGGTACAGCAATTGCCCCTTCTCCCCTAGTGGAACGGTTTCTCCTTGGTCGTTGACCAATTTTACTTCTACGCCCCAAACCGGGGTGCCGATGCTCCCGGGCTTGCGCGGGCGATCGGGGTGGTTGAAAGTCACCACCGGCGAGCCTTCCGACATGCCATAACCTTCGATGATGGGCACATTGAAGCGGGTTTCAAAGTCTTTGAGTACTTGTACCGGCAAGGATGCCCCACCTGAAACGGCAATGCGCAATTGGGCAGCAATGCTTTGGTAGTCAAATTTTTCTTCCCGGTAATTGAGCAGCCCCCAATACATGGTAGGCACTCCTGCAAAAACGGTCACTTTGTGTTTGGCCAACAGTCCGAATACGGCTTCAGCTTCAAAGCGAGGCAATAGTATGCTTGTTGCTCCCCGATACAATCCCGCATTCATCAATACTGTCATGGCAAAAATATGGAAGAGCGGCAACACGATCAGCAAGGTATCTGCGGGTTGAATGCCAACCAAGTCAGCAGAAAGGATGGCATTTTGCAACAAGTTGCTGTGCGTCAATTCTGCTCCTTTGGGCCTTCCGGTGGTACCAGAAGTGTAGATGATCAACGCCGTATCTTCAGCACCAGCGGCATAGGATTCGCTCACCGGCGACTGCCCGGCCATCAGACTGCCCAGTGTAGCAACACCCGGGATGCTGGGTGGATCGGTAGGCTGTGGCATGATCAGGAAAAAGTGATCGCAGGTACTGGTTTCTTCAAAAGCTTGATGCCCCATTTGACCAATAGGCAGATCGGGGGTACCTACAAAGCAGCAATAGGCTTTGGCCTCGCTGTCTTCCAGGTGGTACTCGATTTCATCTTTTTTAAGCAATACGCTGAGTGGAACCACCACCGCTCCCGCCTTCAAAATGCCGAAATAGATGATCGGGAAATAAGGCAGGTTGAAACAACTTAGGGCTACTTTGTCTCCCGGCTGGATGCCTTTGCTTTTCAAACCATTGGCGACCTGGTTGGCTGCGCCATTGATTTGGGCAAAACTCAAAGCGGTATCACCAAAGATGAATGCAGTTTTGTTGGGAAAACGGCGGGCGCTGTTTTCAAGTAGAACGGATAGATTGAGCATGCGATCTGGTTTAGGTTCTGGGGTGTCAGTGTAAAATACTTGTGGAAATTTACAAAATAAAAGAGAGTTTGGATGTTTGTAGAATAAAAAAATTAAACATGCTCGCAATGCTTTAAAAAAGTAATTTAACAGAACCCTGCTTGCTCAACTGTTATAAATCAGAAAAAGTGAAACATTTTCAGGAGAAATGAATTGCGCATTTTCTTGCAATTGCTTATCTTTGAATCTGAAAACCGAAACGTTGAGGACGTTTGAGCGGGGGACTTTCAAAGGTGCATCTGGCGTCGGTTTTCCTATTTCTAATACTTTTCTATTTAAGCTTCCTGCGTTTTTTGGTGATGTACATGGTTTGAAAAATTAAACGATTGGTTTTCCCCTTTTTACTTACCCGACGGATTTCTTTTAAGACATAATAAAACGCATCTATTTCTTTTTCAAAGATCAATGTCTCTACAATGGGACTATTCTTGCTCTTTTGCCTTGTACTGTAATGTATTTCATCAGCATGATTAATTATCTGAGGAATTAACTCGAAATCCTTTGCTTCTACTCCTATTTGGCCTTGTTGAGTTTCTTTGGAGTCATCGCCATGTCTTTTGATGGTGTGTTTGATCCCATAGTTATCCATAGTAATAACAAAATTCTCAACATCGATTCCAGTTATTTGAAGGATACGCTGAGCCAATTCGGAACTAACCAATTCTATATCAACAAAATGATAAGCATTATTATCCTCAAAGCTCAATTCATAAAGTTCTAGAATGCTCATTTAGTTTGTATAAATGGCATCAAATATAAAACAAAAAAAACAAAAACAGAAGTCTTAATTTTTTTTATTTAAAAAATATTCCAGAGAAGTTTTAGATACAACTTGAATCTTGGATTGCTTCTAAAATTTCACCACCAACCCTACTGAAGTCGTAAAACTCAAAGACTGCAATTCAATACCTTGAACCGTATTTTGAGGCGTCACTTGACCATTGCGCGGATTGGAAGGCACGTAAGAATAGATGTATTGGCGGTATTTGACGTTTTTGTGGTTCAGCAGATTGAAAAAGCTCAAGTTGGCCTGCACGCTGGTTTTGCCGATGTGGAAAGAATAAGCAGTGGCCAGATCAACCCGATGGTAATCTTCCAAGTAAGAAATGCGGTTTTCTGGGCTGAGCAATTCGCGATCGTTGGGATTATCCAATACCTTGGACAAATCCGTGAAGGGGCGGCCAGAAGCAAAAACATAGGCCAGCGAAAAATCAAATTTTTTCCAATTGTATTGGTTGATCCATTTCAGTTGATGGCGCCGATCATTGGGGGCAGGAAAAGTGGTTCCTTTCAGAATTTGGGGGAACCTTTGGGTGCTTTTGCTTAGGGTATACGCAATCCAGGTTTCATAATGCCGGAACGATTTTTTCAGCAAAAGATCCAAACCCACCGTCTTGCCTGAACCAATAAAAGAACGAAAATTTATGGCCGTAGAATCGTTGGGCAAGGCGGTAAACACCCTGGCGTATTCCACCATATTGTTGGTGTTTTTTACATAAAACTCTGCATCCAATTCAAAACCTTTCCTGCGAAAATTTCCCCCGAGCATAATGTTGTGCGCCGACGTCACCGGAAATTTCTTTGGATCGCTGGCCAGCACCCAATAGGGATAGGTACGTCCGTAACGGTCCTCGTGGTAAAACTGGTACAAAAACTGCTGGTAGATGCTCCAGGAGGATTTCAACTGAAAATCATCGTTTACCTTGAGGAATAACCCCACCCGAGGAGACAAAAAAGTATTGCCATCGTAACGGGTTCCACGAAGTCCAAGGTTAAAGTTCAGGGTTGAATCAGCAAGGGAACTTTGGTATTCACCGTAGATGGATTGCTGAGGAGCCAGCCCATTTTGCTCAAGGATGGGTTTCTTGTCCTCTTTGATCAGCAAATTGGCTTGATTGAGTACATTTTCAAAACCCAATACTACTTTTTGGCGGGGGCTGAGTTGCCATTCATTTTTCCAGTTGACATCCCAACCCTGGATGTGATTGGAGTGTACATTGGAAAAATCAAAAATAGGTCGTTTAAGGTTATTTACTTGTAGAATTGCACTTTGCGCATAGCTGCGCTCAATGCCATATTCTGAAAAGGCAATGTTGAGGTGTGACCGAAAATGGGGTGTCCATTTTTGTTGCAATTGCAAGCCAACCCCTTGATTGAACCAATCTGCACTTTCGTCATACGATTCATTCACTACTTCCCTACGATTGAAGATAAGCTGGCCACTTTGGCGTTTGTAAGCATAGGAATAATTGTCTTCCCCACTAAAATAATTCAGATCCGCGCTAAATTTTGCCGAAGGCCGCCAGCTCGCTTTGAAGTTGGTGTCAAAAAAACGGAGTTCAGGTTTTTGGGATACGACCTCTTGCAAAGTTTTTATGCCCTGTCTCATTTTGGGAATGCGGGATTCTTCAACCTTGGCATCGAGCAAGTTGAATAACTTGTTGTTGGCCAAATTCTGATTGGTAATGCGCCCTGCCGCCATCACTCGAAACTGTTTGCCGATGGGCACATCCAGCAAGGCACTGCTGGTAATCAGGTTGACATCCACAATGGCCTTGGCTTGGGTATCGCCAGCAAGGCGTTGCTGAGAACGAATGTCTACCACCGCCGAAGTCCGGCCTCCATATTCAGCGGGGAATGCATTTTTGTACACTTTGACCTCATCTACCATCTGCGGATTCACGATGCTGAAAATTCCAAAGTAGTGGGTCACATTATACAGCGTGATGCCATCCAGAATGATCAGGTTTTCATCGCCACTTCCCCCCCGAATGCTGAGGTCGGCAGAAAGGTCGTCGTGCGCACTGATTCCGGGTAAGTATTGCAAACTGCGAAAAACATCGGCGCCATTGACAAAAGAGGGAAGGCGTTGGAGTCCCTGTCCGCGAAAAACCGTAGCATCTTCCAGCAACTTATTGGAGAGTACAGGTAAATGCGCCGTCACCGTAAGCCCCTGCAACTGTTCTATTTTGGGAGTGAGTCTGATTTTGATGTCAAGAGGATCTGTTCCCGCTTGAATCCAGGTTTTGCGGGTTTGGTAGCCCAGGTATTGAACGGCCACTTCGGTACTGGCACTGGCGTCTTCCAGGTTTAACTCAAACCGGCCTTGTTCGTCACTGATGGCCCCTTCACCTTGCCCACAAAGGACATGCCCAAAGGGCAAGGGAGCCAAGGTCCAGGCATCAATCAGCACGCCATTTATTTTTCTGGGAATCTTTTCTTTTACTTCACTGATGGTAAAATTTTCCTCCAAAACAACTTTGCGTACCAACACCTGGCTAGAACCTGAAATTTGGTATTCCAAGGGTAATCCCGAAAACAATTGAGACAATGCAGAGGGTAAATCTTTGGCATTGATCCGTTTAGAGATTCGAATATTCGCAACAGCTGAGTTTTCAAAAGAAAAACTGATGTTGTATTTTTTTGAAAAAACATCAAAAATGCGTTCTAATGCAGTATTCTGAAATTTTTCGTTGATAGAAAGCTTGGACTGGCCCGCTAAAATGCAGGTGAAATGGAGGAACACAAGCCATAGGAGCAAAGGCTTTATGGACATGGTTATTTTTAGTTGAAAAGTGGTGGGTTGCAGCATTGCTCAACTGGCACTTCGACTTCGCACAACTGGTCACTGAGCGAAGCCGAAGTGCCAGTAGGGCGAAGCCGAAGTGCCAGTTGAGCAATGCTAGAACCCACCACTCATTTTACAATAATCTGGTTTCCGCGTTTGCTGGCCTTCAGTCTGGATGGCCAACACGCTTTGTATAAAGCAGTATCTAAATTGTTTCCGTCAAAATTGGTGGTCACTTTGACCCGGCCAATTTCGGGTGAAGCTATAATTTTCACCTCAAATTGCCTTTGAATTTCTTTAAAAACTTCATCCAAAGGTACATCATTGAAGTAAAACTTGCCCTCTTTCCAGGCACTCAGCTGCTGCTCGGGAAGATCGGTATAAGGTGCAACCAAAATGCCAGCAGGGTTGGCTTTAGTGATCAAACCTGGCGTTAAAATTTGCTCCCCTTTGGGATTGGATACCCTAACTTTTCCCGTTTCACAAGACACTATAAACGAAGAGTCCCTGGCCCGAACGTTGAAGCTGGTACCCAGCACCTCCACTTGGCCTTGTTTGGCTTTCACCAGAAAGCGACGGCCTTTGGTCACCTTAAAAAAGGCTTCTCCTTCCAATTCGATTTTGCGGGTGACCGCCCAAAGCCAGGGACGATAGCTAATGCTGCTCGCTGCGTTGATGGCAACAGAAGATCCGTCAGGCAATTGATGCGTCACATGCTGGGCGATCCCAGCACTTACCGTTTTAGTAGGATTGAATAATGCAAACGCCAAAAGCAGCGTAACACATGCTGCTGCTGCGTAGCTCAACCAACGCCGCAGGGGAATGATTCTGGCTTCGCGAACTGGTTCGGGTGCTGCAACAGGTTCAACTACCGTAGCCGCTGAACTGGTAGCCAGATCGATCCGGTTCCATAAAGCGTCCAAAGATGCCGTACTAGGTTGCTCTTCCTTTACCGTAAGGGCCTTGGCCAAAATGCGTGCTTCCGCTACTTCAGCCGCTTTTTCAGGGTGCTCTTTGAGCCAGTTTTGCCAAAAAACTGCGGCCTGCTCATCGCCAGCCCTGACCCAGCGGATGAAAGAAGGTTCCTGGGCAAAGTCCAGGGAAGAAAAAGATGTAAAAGTTTCTGGTTTCACATATTCAGGGTTGTAAGCTTTAGGATTTCAGGTTTTTAGGGGATTGGAATCTTTTACTCCAATCCGCTAAAAACCTGAAACCTTAAAACCCTTTATTTGAACAATTCATCTAAATACACACTTCTCGTCTTATCGGTGTAACTCATTTTGCAAAGACCGAGTCCACTCTGCATCATACTGTAGCAGGATCCGTCGGAACGGGCATCATCCAGGTGGGTACGATTGAGCACGCAATGTCCCAGCTCGTGAAAAACCACCATCTCGCGTTGTAAGGCACTTGCCGACTTCCAAAACGTTTGATCAACCAGCACACGCTTTTGTCCGTTGGAGATCGTCTGGCATTTGGCAGCCACATTGGTTTCTGCCAAGTCAGTAATCGTGCCGCTGTAAGGGCTCATGTCCAGGGTTAGTCCTCTTGTAGTAGCTTCGGCAGCAAAGCTGTCGAATAAAGGTTGCAAATCGGTATCAACGACAATTGTTTCTTCCTTGCTACACGAAAAAACAGTACATACAAGCAAGGAGAGTACAATAAGTTTGTGCATTTGTTTGGGTATTTTATAGTATAAGCCAGCAATTAAGTCTTTGTACTCACAACAATCCAAAAAAATTGCAGAGCCATACAATAAATGCAATCAACAGAATTTGCCGCAACGCTTCGAGTGCCCGATGCGATAGATTTCGCGCCGATTGGTAGTTCAAATCCATGATTTCACCAATCTGGGCATAGTCCATATCCGCAAAATATTTAAGGTAAAGGACTTCTCGCTGGCGCTCGCTCAGGGCCGCCATCGCGATTTTGAGTTTGGCCTCTCGTTCTGCATCCATTTCTCCCTGGATCAGGAGTTGGTCGATGCCAAAGTCTGCCTGAAAGTGGCGTTCTTCCGGCTCTTCACTGGCAATTTTTTTCACTTGCCGATCCAGGGTCTTGACGATTTTGCGACGGAGGGAAACAAACAGGTACTTGCGGATGGAATCGGTCGCAGAGATCCGTTGCCGGGCATCCCACAATTCGATAAACAAGTCCTGAATACAATCTTCTACCAATTGAGCATCGGGCATGAATTTGCGGCCATACTTCAACAAAATGGCAGCATGATCGCGGTAGATGAATTCCAACGCAGCTTTGTCTCCTTCTTTCAAGGCTTGCCAACGCTCTAAATCAGACATTGAATAACATATTAAAGGGACGAACCCCATGAAAATTGAAAAAGAAACGCATACAATTCTTTTGTAACTATCCAGCCGCCTTTGGCGGCTGCGGGATATTGACAATGGCATTAATGGCGTCAAATACGGATTGGCCATTTTTGATTGCAGAATCAATCACGGAACGGATGATGGCAAATTCGTGCTG
>Ga0247831_1000183_pt1 | contig 141382 bp, 129 predicted proteins | sample LaCruzMarch2015__9_FD_192406 | JGI IMG/M metagenome (GOLD analysis project Ga0247831, IMG submission 192406) | Freshwater microbial communities from meromictic Lake La Cruz, Castile-La Mancha, Spain - LaCruzMarch2015_1m | ecosystem: Environmental > Aquatic > Freshwater > Lake | place: Spain... | reverse complement strand
CGGGATGTACGTGCCCGCCTTGTCAGCGGCATGCATCACCATGCTGCCTTCGGCGATCTCGACCTTCCGGCCGTCAAGCTCAATTTCAATCATGACGATGGTGTGGCGCTGCTGTGGGGTTGGAACGGTCAGACATACGCCGGCACGATGCAGGACTTGTGCTCGATGTGATGAACGAACTCATCGCGAAAGTGCTTGACCATCGCACGCACCGGCATCGCGGCCGCATCACCCAGCGCGCAAATGGTGCGGCCCTGAATGTTGTCGGCCACCGAGCTCAGCAAATCGATGTCTTCCATTCGACCGTGGCCATGCTCAATGCGCTCGACCACGCGGTGCATCCAGCCGGTGCCTTCGCGGCACGGCGTGCACTGACCGCAGCTTTCGTGCGCATAGAAATAACTCAATCGCAAAAGGCTCTTCACCATGCACCGGCTGTCATCGAGCACGATCACCGCACCCGAACCCAGCATCGATCCGGCCTTGGAGATGCTGTCGTAGTCCATCGTGCAGTCCATCATGGTGGCAGCAGGCAGCACGGGAGCCGAAGACCCTCCGGGTATCACTGCCTTGAGCTGGCGTCCCTTGCGGACGCCACCGGCCAACTCGAGCAGAACGGGGAACGGCGTACCCATGGGCACCTCGAAATTTCCGGGCCGCTCGACATCACCCGACACCGAATAGATCTTGGTGCCGCCGTTGTTGGGCTTGCCCACTTCGAGGTACTTCTGGCCACCGTTGCGGATGATCCAGGGCACCGCAGCAAAGGTCTCGGTGTTGTTGATCGTGGTCGGCTTGCCGTAAACGCCATAGCTCGCCGGAAACGGCGGCTTGAACCGTGGCTGGCCCTTCTTGCCTTCGATCGACTCGATCAGGGCTGTTTCTTCGCCGCAGATGTAGGCCCCAAAACCATGCGCCGCATGCAACTGAAAGTTGAAGCCCGAGCCCATGATCTTGTCGCCAAGATATCCGGCCGCACGCGCCTGCTCGAGAGCAAGCTCGAAACGCTCGTAGGCCTCGAAAATTTCGCCGTGGATGTAGTTGAAGCCGGTGCCGATGCTCATCGCATAGGCTGCGATCGCCATGCCTTCGATGAGCTGGTGCGGGTTGTACATCAGGATGTCGCGATCCTTGAAGGTTCCAGGCTCGCCTTCATCGGAATTGCACACCAGGTACTTGGGGCCCGGGAACATCCGGGGCATGAAGCTCCACTTCAGCCCGGTCGGAAAGCCAGCACCGCCGCGGCCACGCAAGGCCGACGTCTTGACCTCGGCGACCACCTCATCGGCAGTCATGCCCTCGCCGCCGTCGCGCCCCAGGATCTTTCGCAGTGCCTGATAGCCGCCGCGCGATTCATAGTCAGCGAGTTGCCAGTTGCTGCCGTCGAGGCCGGCATAGATCTGGGGAGCGATGTGCCGCCCATGGAAGGACGTGGACAGGCCGCTGGATTGGAACTGGGTAAGGTCAAGCATGAGTGGTGGCCCGAGGGGCGGCTCAGCGGGACGAGCCGACTTGCGACTGGAGAAGATCCACCAGCGCATCGAGACGCTGAGGGCTCATGAAACTGCACATCTGGCGATCATTGACCAGCAGCACCGGGGAGTCGCCGCACGCGCCGAGGCACTCGCTTTGCTGCAGCGTGATCAGGCCATCAGCCGTCGTCTCGCCTTCCTCGATGCCCAATCGATTGCACAAATGGGCCAGTGCCGACTGCCCATCGTGCAACTGACATGGCAGGTTGGTGCACACGTTGATCTTGAATCGACCCACCGGCTGGTGGTTGTACATGTTGTAGAAGGTCGTGACCTCGTGCACCGCGATGGGTGGCATGCGCAGATAGGCGGCCAGAGACCTCTCGCTCTCGGGCGAGACATGACCTTGCTCCTGCTGAATGATGGCAAGACAGGCCATGACGGCCGACTGGCGTTGGTCATCGGGGTACTTGGCCACCTCGCGCTCAAAGCGCTGGATCGTGGCCTCGGAAAATTCGTGGGGCGCGCTCACCGGTCGATCTCTCCGAAAACGATGTCCATGGTGCCGATCACGGCCACGGCATCGGCAATCATGTGGCCGCGCGACATCTCATCGAGTGCAGCCAGGTGCGGGAAACCTGGGGCTCTTATCTTGAGGCGGTACGGCTTGTTGGCGCCGTCGCTGACGATGTAGATGCCGAACTCGCCCTTGGGGTGTTCCACCGCCGCATAGGCCTCGCCTTCGGGCACGTGGAAGCCTTCGGTGAACAGTTTGAAATGGTGGATCAGCTCTTCCATGCTCGTCTTCATCTCGACGCGCGAAGGAGGTGCGACCTTGTGATTGGAGGTGATCACCGGGCCGGGGTTGGCGCGCAACCAGTCCACGCACTGCTTGATGATCCGGTTGGACTGCCGCATCTCTTCAACGCGCACGAGGTAGCGGTCATAGGTGTCGCCATTGACGCCCACCGGCACGTCGAAATCAATGTGCTCGTAGACGTCATAGGGCTGCTTCTTGCGCAGATCCCACTCGATGCCCGAACCACGCAGCATCGCTCCCGAAAAGCCCAGATTCAGCGCGCGCTCCGGCGTGACCACGCCAATACCGACGGTCCGCTGCTTCCAGATGCGGTTGTCGGTCAGCAAGGTCTCGTAGTCGTCAACGCACTTGGGGAAGCGCCGCGTGAAGTCTTCGATGAAGTCCAGCAGCGTGCCGTGGCGGTTGTCGTTGAGCGCGGACATGACCTTGGCATTGCGCACCTTCGAGGCCTTGTACTGAGGCATCGTGTCGGGCAAATCGCGGTACACGCCACCCGGGCGGAAATAGGCCGCGTGCATGCGCGCACCGGAGGCCGCCTCGTACATGTCGAACAGGTCTTCGCGCTCGCGAAAGCAGTAGATGAAGATGTTCATCGCACCGCAATCGAGCCCATGGGCACCGAGCCACATCAGGTGATTGAGCAGCCGCGTGATCTCGCTGTACATCACCCGGATGTACTGGGCGCGCACTGGCACATCGACGCCCAGCAACTTCTCGATGGCCAGGCAGTAGGCATGCTCGTTGCACATCATCGACACGTAGTCGAGCCGGTCCATGTAAGGCAGCGACTGGATGTAGGTCTTGCTCTCGGCGAGCTTCTCGGTGGCACGGTGGAGCAGGCCAATGTGCGGATCGGCGCGCTGTATGACCTCGCCGTCGAGCTCAAGCACCAGGCGCAGCACCCCGTGCGCAGCAGGGTGCTGCGGCCCGAAATTCAGTGTGTAGTTTTTGATGTCAGCCATGAAATTGCCTCAACCCATGGGGCTCAATGCAAACCGCCATAGTTGTCTTCACGGATGATCCGTGGCGTGATGTCGCGCGGCTCGATGCTCACCGGCTGGTAGATCACACGCTTTTTCTCGGGGTCGTAGCGCATTTCCACGTGGCCCGAGGTCGGGAAATCCTTGCGAAATGGGTGCCCGATGAAGCCGTAATCGGTGAGGATGCGTCGCAAATCGAGATGCCCTTCGAAGATGATCCCGTACAGGTCGAAGGCCTCGCGCTCGAACCAGTTGGCCGCACTCCAGATGTCATTGAGCGAGGCGATCGCAGGCAACTCGTCATCAGGGCAGAAAACCTTCAAGCGCACGCGCCAGTTGTGGCTGATCGACAGCAGATGCGAGACCACGCAAAAACGCAGCCCTTCTTGCGGCTCGTCTCTGTACTCCGAGTAGTCGACACCACAAACGTCCATGAGCTGCTCGAAGCGCAGAGCCGCGTCATCACGCAAGGTCATCGCCGAGCTGATGTAGTCGTCAGCGCCCACGGTGATCGTGATCTCGCCGCGGTCACACACCAGCGACTTCAGGCGCGCTCCGAGGCAAGTTTCCAGCGACGACTGCAGGGTTTGGAGTTTGCTCATGGGGACAGTGGCTGAATCGGCAGGCTCAACGGGCGATCGTGTTTTCGCGGCGGATCTTGGTCTGCAATTGCAAGATGCCGTAAAGCAGCGCCTCGGCCGTGGGCGGACAGCCGGGCACGTACACGTCCACCGGCACGATTCGATCGCATCCACGCACCACCGAATAGCTGTAGTGGTAGTAACCGCCACCATTGGCGCAAGAGCCCATGCTGAGCACCCAGCGCGGCTCGGCCATCTGGTCGTAGACCTTGCGCAAGGCGGGGGCCATCTTGTTGCACAAGGTGCCTGCGACGATCATCAGATCGCTCTGGCGCGGACTGGGCCGAAACAGCATGCCGAAGCGGTCGATGTCGTAGCGCGCCGCACCAGCGTGCATCATCTCGACGGCACAACAGGCCAGACCAAAGGTCATGGGCCACAGCGAACCAGTCTTCGACCAGTTGATGACGGTGTCCAGGCTCGTGGTCACGAACCCTTCCTTGAGGATGCCTTCAATGCCCATGGTGCTGCCCGGTGCTTTGGTTGATGAGCTTCATCATTCCCAGTCGAGGGCGCCTTTTTTCCACTCGTAGACAAACCCAACGACGAGGATGCCCAGAAAAATCATCATCGACCAGAAACCGGTGGCGCCGATCTCACGCAAGGACACCGCCCACGGAAAGAGGAAGGCGATCTCGAGGTCAAACAAGATGAAGAGGATCGCCACCAGGTAGTAGCGAACGTCGAATTTCATGCGCGCGTCCTCGAACGCTTCGAAGCCGCACTCGTAGGGCGAGTTCTTGGCTGCATCGGGCCGGTGGGGGCCCATCACGGCGCCGAGCAGTTGAGGCACCACGCCAACCAGCACACCCACCAGGACGAAAAGAATCACTGGCAGGTAGGGAGTCAGGTCCATGGTGGCTTTGAAACGTGCAGGTTCAGGGCTGGGCGCAAAACTATCTCGTAAAAAACACTTGGTGCCGACGGCGAGACTCGAACTCGCACAGCTTTCGCCACTACCCCCTCAAGATAGCGTGTCTACCAATTTCACCACGTCGGCTACGCGTACTGTCAGCTTGCGAGACGCTCTTTTCTTGGGGGGAAAAACGCATCCTTCGACAGCCAAAAATTCTAACCTCAAAGCCGGTGTTTCAGGCCCCCGAACGGCACTGAATCAGCTCGATCGAACGCCCCTGCCAACATCACTTGGAAGGAATGGCAGCCGCACCTGAAGCAGGCGTGTCGGCCACTGGCGCTTGCGCCGGCGCATCGGTTGGAATCGTGGGGGTTGCACCCGGAATCTGCGACGAGCCCCCCTGGTTGGCAGCCTCTGGGCCCGAAGCCGAAATGGCAGGCTTGTCCAGAATGCTTTGCGAGTCGGTACGGCCACCGCTGTTGGCGATGTAGGCCAGAAAAAGGGTGCTGCAAAAGAACACCGTCGCGCACACTGCCGTCGATCGCGACAGGAAGTTCGCGCTGCCGGACGCGCCAAACACACTGCCCGAAGCGCCACTGCCAAACGAGGCGCCCATGTCAGCGCCTTTGCCGTGCTGAACCAGCACCAGACCAATCATCACCAAAGCTGCAAGGATCTGCAGGGCCACCACAAGGTTCGTAAGCATGTTCATGTTTTCAACTTTCCAGAAGATTCAAGCGCAGCCGGTTTGGCTGTGCGACAAATAGCGGAGAACTCGGCGGCCTTGAGTGAAGCCCCACCCACCAGGCCACCGTCGATATCGGGCTGGGCAAACATGGCATATGCGCTGGCCTGCGAGAGGCTTCCGCCATAAAGCAAGCGCATCTCTGCAGCGCGCGTGCTCGCGGCTGCCAATTGCGTGCGCAGCACCGAATGCACAGCCTGCGCCTGCTCGGGCGTGGCGGTAAGGCCCGAGCCGATCGCCCACAGTGGCTCGTAGGCCACCACGATTTGCGAAACGCAGTGACCCAAGGTGTGCACCACCGCAGAAAGCTGACGCTTGACCACCACGTCGGTGAGGCCCGCCTCACGCTCGCTTGCCGACTCGCCGACGCACACCACGGGTGTCAGACCGTGCGACAAGGCCATGCGTGCCTTGTCGGCCACCACCTGATCCGACTCGCCGTGATGAACACGCCGCTCCGAGTGACCCACGATCACGTGGCGGCAACCGAACTCGGCGAGCATCGCCGCGGAGACCTCGCCGGTGTAAGCACCCGACTCGTGAACAGAGCAGTCCTGCGCACCCCAGCCGATGCCGCTGCCCTGCAAGGACAAGGCAACGTCAGACAGGTAGGGGAACGGGCAGCACACACCGACCTCGGCGTCGAAGGGTCCGGTTGATCTCAAGGCCGCCAGCAGCTCGGCGTTGGCCGCGCGCGAGCCGTTCATCTTCCAGTTGCCCAGCACCAGCGGCCTGCGCACCAGCACCGCTGCAGACCCCGCCATGCTCACCATGAGAGCACCAGCTTTCCAATGTGTGTATTGCTTTCCATCAGGGCATGCGCTGCTGCAGCCTGCTCAGCTGGAAAGACCCGGAACACCACCGGCTTGACGATGCCGCAGGTGAACCAGTCCCACACTTTCGAGCGAAGTTCGCGGGCGATGGCCGACTTGAATTCGACCGATCGTGCGCGCAGCGTCGAGCCCGTGATCGTGAGACGCCGGCGCAGCACGCGACCGGCATCCATCGAGGCCGCCGTTCCGCCCTGCACCGCGATAATCACCAGACGCCCGTCTTCCGCGAGACAGTTGACCTCGCGTGCCACGTAGTCGCCGGCGACCATGTCAAGGATCACATCAACACCGCGTCCCGCCGTCAGCTTTTTGACCTCGGCCACGAAGTCCTGCGCGCGATGGTTGATGACGTGATGCGCGCCCAGAGCGAGGCAAGCGGCAGCCTTGTCGTCGGAGCCCACCGTGACGATGACCGTGGCGCCCGCCGCGCGTGCCAGCTGGACCGCAGTCACACCGATGCCGCTGCCGCCACCTTGGATCAGGATGGTTTCGCCAGCCTTCAACCCGCCACGCTCGAACACGTTGGACCAGACGGTGAAACAGGTTTCCGGCAAGCTCGCAGCTTGCGCGTCCGTCAACCCTGCGGGCACCGGCAAACACTGCCCTACAGGCGCGACGCAGCGCTTCGCGTAACCGCCGCCGGAGACCAGCGCACACACACGATCACCCACCGAAAAGCCCGCCGCCTGCATGGCATCAATGTCGCCGGACACGATCTGGCCGGCCACTTCCAGACCGGGAATGTCAGAAGCACCGGCCGGCGCCGGATAGAGCCCCTGACGCTGCAGCACGTCGGGGCGATTGACGCCCGACGCCGCCACCTCGATCAACACTTCACCAACGCCCGAGACGGGCTCGGCGAGTTCGGTCAGGCGCAGCACGTCTGGCGGTCCGAATGAACTGATTTCAACGGCTTTCATCACGGTCAGGATTCGAAGTCCGGTAGGACGCGGGATTTCATGACCCCGCGTCGGCCGAAAAGCGCTTCACGACGTTCGTTCAGCCCTCGACGCCTTCGCCACCGGAGGCAGGCTGCTGATCACGCTCGATCAAGGCCTTCATCGACAGCTTGACACGTCCCTTTTCGTCGGTCTCGAGAACCTTGACCTTGACGATCTGGCCTTCTTGGAGGAAGTCGGTGACCTTTTCCACGCGCTGGTGGGCGATCTGGCTGATGTGCAGCAGACCGTCCTTGCCCGGCAGCAGGTTGACCAGTGCGCCGAAGTCTAGGATCTTGACGATCGGGCCTTCGTAGATCTTGCCGATCTCGACTTCTGCAGTGATCTCTTCGATGCGCTTCTTGGCGTGGGCGGCCTTTTCGCCATCGGTCGAAGCGATGGTGATGGTGCCGTCTTCACCGATGTCGATCGTGGTGCCGGTTTCTTCGGTCAACGCACGGATGGTCGCGCCGCCCTTGCCGATCACGTCACGGATCTTCTCGGGGTTGATTTTCATGGTGTACAGACGCGGTGCGAACTGCGACACCTCGGCCTTGGCTCCGCCCACGGCTTCGACCATCTTGCCCAGGATGTGCAGGCGTGCTTCCTTGGCCTGAGCCAGCGCGACCTGCATGATTTCCTTGGTGATGCCCTGGATCTTGATGTCCATCTGCAGTGCGGTCACGCCGTTGGTCGTGCCTGCCACCTTGAAGTCCATGTCGCCGAGGTGATCTTCATCGCCCAGGATGTCGGTCAGCACGGCAAAGCGGTTGCCGTCCTTGATCAAGCCCATGGCGATGCCGGCCACGTGAGCCTTCATCGGAACGCCCGCATCCATCAGCGCCAGGCAGCCGCCGCACACGGAAGCCATCGATGACGAACCATTGGACTCGGTGATTTCAGAGACCACGCGCATCGAGTAGGGAAAGTCAGCGCGATCCGGCAGCACCGCCACCAGGGCGCGCTTGGCCAAACGGCCGTGGCCGATTTCGCGGCGTTTGGGCGTGCCCACACGACCGGTCTCACCGGTGGCGAACGGAGGCATGTTGTAGTGCAGCATGAAGTGCTCGCTGAACTCGCCGGCGAGCGCGTCGATCTTTTGCGAATCGCGGTCGGTTCCGAGCGTGGCAGCCACCAGCGCCTGGGTTTCGCCGCGGGTGAACAGCGACGAGCCGTGCACGCGTGGCAGCACGCTGTTGCGGATCTCGATCTGGCGCACGGTGCGCGTGTCGCGGCCGTCGATGCGTGGCTCGCCCGACAGGATCTGGCTGCGAACGATCTTCGCCTCGATGTCGAACAGCACGTTGTCGACCTTGACCTTGTCGACCGCAGCGCCCGTGGCTGCCAGGGCTGCCAGGGTGTTGGCAGTGACTTCGCGAGTGGCCTGGGTGCGTGCCTGCTTCGAGCGGATCTGGTAGGCCGCGCGCAGCGGCTCTTCGGCCAAGGCGCAGACCTGCGAGATGAAGGCCTCGTCCTTAGCTGGCGGCTGCCAGTCCCAGGCCGGCTTGCCGGCATCGCGAACCAGTTCGTTGATGGCAGCGATGGCCACCTTGCACTGCTCATGGCCGAACACCACGCCGCCGAGCATGACTTCTTCGCTCAGTTGCTGGGCTTCGGACTCGACCATCAGCACGGCCGCTTCGGTGCCCGCCACCACCAGATCCATCTTGGAATCGAGGAGCTGGGTCTTGCCGGGGTTCAGCACGTACTCGCCGTTGACATAGCCCACGCGCGCCGCGCCGATGGGGCCATCGAACGGGATGCCCGAGATGGACATGGCCGCACTCGATCCGATCAGCGCTGCGATGTCGGCCGACACCTCAGGGTTCAGCGACAGCACATGAACCACGACCTGGACTTCGTTGTAGAAGCCTTCGGGAAACAGCGGACGCAGCGGCCTGTCGATCAGGCGCGAGGTCAGGGTCTCGAGCTCGCTGGGACGGCCTTCGCGCTTGAAGAAGCTGCCCGGGATCTTGCCGGCAGCGTAGGTCTTCTCGATGTAGTCGACCGTCAGCGGAAAGAAGTCTTGGCCGGGCTTGGCATTCTTCGCGCCCACCACGGTGGCCAGCACCACGGTGTCTTCGATGTTGACGATCACCGCGCCGCTGGATTGGCGGGCGATCTCGCCGGTTTCCAGCACCACGGTGTGCTGACCCCATTGGAAAGTCTTGGTGACCTTGTTGAACATGCTCATCGGTTTCTCCGGTTGATTTCAGCGCCTTGCGGGCGGCGCCTTCGACCCGAGAGCCATGACAACCTGGCGCGATGCCATTCCAGCGACGTTCCTTTTGAAACGACCCTGGAATGACACATCGTCATCGTTGGCTGCCCAGCTCCAAAAAAGAAAAGCCTGTACTGGACGTCCAGACAGGCTGTTCACTTCAGCGTGGCACTTACTTGCGCAAGCCCAGCTTCTGAATCAGTGCGGTGTATCGATCCGCGTCGCGGTCCCTCAGGTAGGCCAGCAGGCTCTTTCGGGTGTTGACCATCTTCAGCAGACCGCGGCGACCATGGTGGTCCTTGAGGTGGGTCTTGAAGTGGGGGGTGAGTTCGTTGATGCGTGCGGTCAGCAAGGCGACTTGCACCTCGCACGACCCGGTGTCATTGGTGCTGCGCGCGTTCGACTTGACGATTTCTGCCTTTTGGGCAACGGTGAAGGTCATGATGTTTCCTGATATCGATGAACCGGTAGCCCGCAAAGGCAGAGGGTTCTCGTTGTGGACTTGCGGTCGCGGGTGAAACAACCTGCGCCGTGCTGATGCTCAAGGGGAAACCCCGAAAGCCGCCGGAGTATATCCGCTCAAAGCGTGGCCAAAGGCCACCGCGGACGCACGTTGAACTGGCCAGCCGCATCCGGCTGTGGCCCGATTCGCTGCCAGCGCAGCGCGGCAGCCAGCGCAATCATCGCGCCGTTGTCGGTGCAAAGCGCAAGCTCAGGGTAGTGCAAGGTGCAACGCCGGCGAACCGCCTCGGCCCCCAGCCGCTCGCGCAGCGCCGCATTGGCGCCGACGCCACCTGCCACCACGATGCGATCCAGCCCGGTCGATTTCAGCGCCGCCACCGTTTTGCGCGCCAGCACGTCAACGATGGCGGCCTGGGTGCTGGCGGCCAGATCGGCGCGGTCGATCTCGCTGGGCTGGTCGCCCAGCTTGCGCAAAGTCGTCATGACCGCCGTCTTCAAGCCGGCGAAAGAGAAGTTCAGATCGCCGCTGTGCAGCAGCGGGCGCGGCAGGTCGAAGCGCGACGGATTCCCCGCCAGCGCCAGTTGGGCGAGTGCTGGCCCGCCCGGATAGCCCAGCCCCAGCAGCTTGGCCGATTTGTCGAAGGCTTCGCCGGCAGCGTCGTCGATGGTTTCACCGAGCAGCACGTAGCGGCCCACATCATCGACACGCATGAGTTGCGTGTGGCCACCCGACACGAGCAGCGCCACGAACGGAAACGTGGGCGGATCGGCACTCAGAAAGGGTGACAGCAAATGCCCCTCGAGGTGATGAATGCCCCACACCGGGCGAGCTATGGCCGCGCCCAGCGACACCGCCACGCCAGCGCCCACCAGCAGCGCGCCGGCAAGTCCCGGCCCTTGCGTGCAGGCGATCACGTCGATCTGCGACAGGGAGACGCCCGCTTGCGACAAGACTTCACGCGTGAGAGGAACGACTCGCCGGATGTGGTCGCGAGAGGCCAGCTCTGGCACCACACCACCATAGTCGCGGTGCATCTCGACCTGGCTGTACAGGGCCTGAGCGAGCAACCGCGGTACGCCTTCGGCCTGCGCCTCGACCAGGGCCACGCCGGTTTCGTCACACGACGACTCGATGCCCAGAAAGATCATGGCCCGGTCACGTTCAGTGCTGTTCTTTGGCGTGGTTGATCGTGTACTTCGGGATCTCGATCGTCACGTCGCGCTGCGCCAGGATGGCCTGACACGACAAGCGCGAATTCGGCTCGAGGCCCCAGGCGCGGTCGAGCAGGTCTTCTTCGACCTCGTCCATCTCGCTCAGCGAGGCAAAGCCTTCGCGCACGATCACATGGCAGGTGGTGCATGCGGCGCTCATCTCGCAGGCGTGTTCGATTTCGATGCCGTTTTCGAGCAGCGCCTCGCAGATCGAGGTGCCGCTGCGGGCCTCGATCTGCGTGCCGCCCGGGCAGTATTCGGCGTGGGGAAGGATCTTGATGACGGGCATGGTGATGCGCTGTGTGTCAGACGTCGGTCACGGCGCGGCCGGCCAGCGCCTTGCGGATGCCGCGGTTCATGCGCTCGGCCGCGAAGGCCTCGGTGCGCGCAGCGAGTGCCTCGACGATGTCGTCGATCGCGTGGTGGTCGGACATCTCGCGACAGGCTTCGAGCTGAGCGAACATCGCTTCGATGGCTTGGCGATCGTGTGCCTCGAGCAGGTCGCCGTCGGCTGCCAGCGCGGCCCTTGTGGCCAGCAGCATGCGCTCGGCCTCGACGCGCGACTCGCGCAGGCTGCGCTCTTTCATGTCGACCTCAGCGGTGCTGAAGCCTTCGCTCAACATGCGAGCGATGTCTTCGTCGGCCAGACCGTAGCTGGGCTTGACCGAGATGGACGCTTCGACGCCCGACGATTCCTCGCGTGCGCTCACGCTGAGCATGCCATCGGCGTCCACCGTGAAGCTCACGCGGATGTGCGCCGCACCGGCCACCATGGGCGGGATGCCGCGCAGCTCGAAGCGCGCCAGCGAACGGCAATCGCTGACCAGTTCGCGCTCGCCTTGCACCACGTGGATGGCCAGTGCGGTCTGCCCGTCCTTGAAGGTGGTGAAGTCCTGCGCCCGCGCCGTGGGGATCGAACTGTTGCGCGGGATGATGCGCTCGACCAGCCCACCCATTGTTTCCAGCCCGAGCGACAGCGGGATCACATCGAGCAGCAGCATTTCTTCGGCGCCGGCATTGCCCGCCAGCGCGTCGGCCTGCAAGGCCGCACCCAGCGCCACCACCTCGTCGGGGTTCAGGTTGTTGAGCGGCGTCTTTCCGAAGAACGCCGCCACCGCCGACTGCACCGCCGGCATGCGCGTTGAGCCACCCACCATCACCACGCCCTGCACGGCCGATGTGTCGGTTTTGGCGTCGCGCATCACCCGGCGCAGCACCGACAAGGTACGGGCCACCAGATGGGCCGTGATGCCATCGAACTGCTCGCGGCTCACGCGCACCGACAGTTCCGTGGCCTCGGTGGCCGAACGCATCAGCGGGCAAGCCAGCGTGGCGTGGTCGGCGATCGACAGTTTTTCCTTGGCGGCGCGCGCGGCCACCAGCACGGCACGTTTGTCCTCGGCTGATTCGGCCCTGACGCCGGCCTGCGCCAACGCCCAGTCGGCCAGAGCCTGATCGAAGTCATCGCCGCCCAGCGCGGAATCGCCGCCGGTGGCCACCACCTCGAACACGCCCGCACTCAGGCGCAGCAGCGACACGTCGAAGGTGCCGCCGCCCAGGTCGTACACCGCATACAGGCCTTCGGAGCCATTCTCGAGCCCGTAGGCAATCGCCGCAGCCGTGGGCTCGTTGATCAGGCGCAGCACATGCAGCCCGGCCAGTTGCGCGGCGTCCTTGGTGGCTTGGCGCTGCGCGTCGTCGAAATACGCCGGCACGGTGATGACCGCGCCGAACAGATCGTCATCGAAAGTGTCCTCGGCGCGATAGCGCAGCGTGGCCAGGATCTCGGCCGACACCTCGACGGGCGATTTGACGCCGTCGACGGTGCGGATCTGCAGCATGCCTGGCGCTTCGACGAAGTCGTAGGGCAGCTTGCTTCTGTCGGCCAGATCACTCAGGCCGCGGCCCATGAAGCGCTTGACCGACACGATGGTGTTGCACGGGTCGGTGGCGGCTTCGGCCAACGCGCTCGCGCCAATCTGCCGCTTGCCGCCGGCCAGATAACGCACCGCCGACGGCAAGATGACGTGGCCAGATTCGTCGGGCAGGCACTCGGCCACGCCATGGCGCACGGCGGCCACCAGCGAATGGGTCGTTCCGAGATCGATGCCCACCGCAATGCGACGCTGGTGGGGGTCCGGCGCGCCGCCGGGTTCAGAGATCTGTAGCAATGCCATCGTTTTATTGTTCCAGTGCTTCGGCTCGGGCATCCACGTCGCTGGCAAAGCGCTCGACGAACATCAGCTCGCGCACCTGGCGTGCGGCCTGAGCATGGTCGCCGCGTTCGTCGATGGTGCGACCCAGTTCATCCAGTGAGCGCGAGCGCGCGGCGCGAACATCGGCAGCCAGCGCATCGATTTCGCAAATGTCTTTGGCGGCTTCGAGCGACTCGCGCCACTCCATTTGCTGCATCAGAAAAGCCACCGGCATGGCGGTGTTGTCTTCGGCGCCGATCGACGCACCGTGCAGCTCGCACAGATAGGCCGCGCGGCGGATCGGATCCTTGATGCGGCGATGCGCTTCGTTGATGCGCACCGACCATTGCATCGCCAGTCTTTGCGCCGCGGCGCCCTCGCTCACGAAGCGGTCGGGGTGAACCTCGGCGAGCACGGCGCGCCAGCGTGCATCGATGGCTGCCGGATCCTGCGCATGGCGACGCGGCAGGCCGAGAAGTTCAAAGTCGTCGCTGTCGAGCTTCATGAGGTGGCCAACGGCGCGCTGATGTCAAAGTGAATTCGCGCGACGCCAGCGCCGCAGCGATGGCGATCGGGCCGGGGCGTCAGACGCGGAACGATTCGCCGCAGCCGCAGCGGTCTTTCTCGCGCGGGTTGTGGAACTTGAAACCCTCGTTGAGGCCTTCGCGCACGAAGTCGAGTTCGGTGCCGTCGATGTAGGGCAGGCTCTTCGGATCGACCAGCACCTTCACGCCATGGTCTTCAAACACCGTGTCCTCGGGGGCCACGTCGTCGGCGTATTCGAGCTTGTAGGCCAGGCCCGAACAGCCGGTGGTGCGAACGCCCAGACGCACGCCCACGCCCTTGCCGCGCTTGCCGATGTAGCGGGTGACGTGCCTCGCTGCAGCTTCAGTGAGAGTGACAGCCATGGTTTCAGTGCGCGCCGGGGTTGGCGGCGTCAGCCGCAGCAGTCTTGGCCTTGTAGTCGTTGACCGCCGCCTTGATGGCGTCTTCGGCCAGGATAGAGCAGTGAATCTTGACCGGCGGCAGCGCCAGCTCTTCGGCAATGTGGGTGTTCTTGATGGTCATCGCCTCGTCGAGCGATTTACCCTTGATCCACTCGGTGACCAGCGAGCTCGAAGCGATGGCCGAGCCGCAACCGTAGGTCTTGAACTTGGCGTCCTCGATCAGCCCCGTGAGCGGATTGACCTTGATCTGCAGCTTCATCACGTCGCCGCAGGCCGGCGCGCCCACCATGCCGGTGCCCACCGTGTCGTCGCCCTTGTCGAACGAGCCCACATTGCGTGGGTTCTCGTAGTGCTCGACCACTTTTTCGCTGTATGCCATGTCAGTTCTCCTGATGCGTCAAATGCGGGTGGTGCGCGTTCAGTGCGCAGCCCACTGGATGGAGCTGATGTCAACTCCCTCCTGGTACATGTCCCACAGCGGAGACAGGTCGCGCAACCTCGCGACGCGATCGCGCAGCGTGGTGACCACGTAGTCGATTTCCTCGGTCGTGGTGTAGCGGCCTATCGTCATGCGCAGGCTCGAGTGCGCCAGCTCATCGCTGCGGCCCAGCGCGCGCAGCACATAGCTGGGCTCGAGGCTGGCCGAGGTGCACGCCGAACCCGACGACACCGCGATGCCCTTGATGCCCATGATCAGCGACTCGCCTTCGACAAAGTTGAACGACATGTTCACGTTGTGCGGCACGCGCTGCGTGGGGTGGCCGTTGAGAAAGGTTTGCTCGATGCCAGCCAGCCCGTCGAGCAGCCGCTTTTGCAGGCCGCGGATGCGCTCGTTTTCGCTGCCCATTTCTTCACCCGCAATGCGAAAGGCTTCGCCCATGCCGACGATCTGGTGCGTGGGCAGCGAGCCCGAGCGCATGCCGCGCTCATGGCCACCGCCGTGCATTTGCGCTTCGATGCGCACGCGGGGCTTGCGCCGCACATACAGCGCGCCGATGCCTTTGGGGCCGTAAGTCTTGTGCGATGCCAGGCTCATCAAATCGACCGGCAGCGTGGCCAGATCGATCTCGACCTTGCCGGTGGCTTGTGCCGCGTCCACGTGGAAGATGATGCCGCGCTCGCGACACAGCGCGCCGATGGCAGGGATGTCCTGAATGACGCCAATTTCGTTGTTGACCAGCATCACCGAGACCAAGATGGTGTCGGGGCGGATGGCCGCCTTGAGCAATTCAAGGTCGAGCAAGCCGTCTTCACGCACCTCGAGGTAGGTGGCATCGAAGCCCTGGCGCTCGAGTTCGCGCACGCTGTCGAGCACCGCCTTGTGCTCGGTTTTCACCGTGATGATGTGCTTGCCACGGGTCTTGTAGAACTGCGCCGCGCCCTTGATGGCGAGGTTGTTCGACTCGGTGGCGCCCGAGGTCCAGACGATCTCGCGCGGGTCGGCGCCGATCAGTGCGGCAACTTGCTCGCGGGCCTTTTCAACCGCGGCCTCGGCCTCCCAGCCCCAAGCGTGGCTGCGTGAAGCCGGGTTACCGAAATGCTCGCGCAACCAGGGGATCATGGCGTCGACCACGCGCTGGTCCACCGGGTTGGTGGCACCGTAGTCCATGTAGATGGGGAAATGAGGGGTGATGTCCATGCTGCTGTGTCTGCTGAAAATTCAATCCTGTGGGTGACGCGCCAGCGTCGACAGACTCACTTTGAAAACGAATTGCCCAGCGCAAATACCGAATTGGGCGCCGTGATGCGGATTGGCTTGACCACCGGTTGCGTGCTGAAGATCGCCCGCTTGACCGGATGCACCTGGATCGGCACGCCCTTGGCCGCCTGGTCATCAACCAGCTTCTTGAGCGAAATCGAATTGAGGTGCTCGATCATCTTGGCGTTGAGCCCGGCCCACAGATCGTGCGTCATGCAGCGGCCACCGTCGTCGCCCATGCAGTTTTCCTTGCCGCTGCAGCCGGTGGCGTCCAGCGGCTCGTCGACCGCCAGGATGATGTCGGCCACGGTGATGTCTTCGGCCTTGCGACCGAGCGAATAGCCGCCACCCGGCCCGCGGGTGCTGGCCACCAGATCCTGGCGACGCAGACGGCCGAAAAGCTGCTCAAGGTAGGACAGCGAAATCTGCTGGCGCGCACTGATGGCCGCCAAAGCCACTGGCCCGGCGTGTTCGCGAAGTCCCAGATCGATCATCGCGGTGACCGCGAAGCGGCCCTTGGTGGTCAAACGCATAGAAATTCTCCTGTGCCCGATCGGGCTTGACGAAAACAAGGCCACATGGCCCACACCGTCCGCACCCCTGAAATCCGGCCCCAAACCGCATCCCTGAAAGGACACGAATCAAAGTTGACCGATTTGGTCGAGTTTATGCGGAAACCTACTGATTTGGTCGGCATTGGCCGGCCAAGTTCCCTCGTCACGAAAAAAACCTTGCACCGCCTTTGAGGGCGGCTCGCGCGAGGGCGACAGCTCAGGGTTTGGCGATCAGGGGCAGCACGTTGTCGCCGCCTGCAGCGCCGAAGGCCTGCTCGCGAAGCAGCGCGAGCTGGTCGCGCACGCCGGCGGCTTTTTCGAATTCCAGATTGCGCGCGTGGTCGAGCATCTGTTTTTCGAGTTGCTTGATGCGCTTGCCCAGGTCTTTCTCGGACAACACCTCAGCGGGCTGGGCCTGCTGCATGGCCCGTGCGTCATCGCGGCCTGGCTTGTCGCCGTACACGCCGTCGATCAGCTCCTTGATCTTTTTGTGGATGCTGCGCGGCGTGATGCCCAGCTCTGCGTTGTGGGCGATCTGCTTGTTGCGACGGCGCTCGGTTTCATCGATGGCGCGGTGCATCGAGTCGGTGATCTTGTCGCCGTAGAGGATGGCGCGGCCATTGACGTTGCGGGCAGCGCGGCCAATGGTCTGGATCAGGCTGCGCTCGGAGCGCAGGAAGCCTTCCTTGTCGGCATCGAGGATGGCCACCAACGAGACCTCGGGAATGTCGATGCCTTCGCGCAGCAAGTTGATGCCCACCAGCACATCGAACACGCCCAGACGCAGGTCACGCAGGATTTCCACTCGCTCGACCGTTTCGATGTCGCTGTGCAAATAGCGCACCTTGACGCCGTTGTCGCTGAGGTAATCGGTGAGCTGCTCGGCCATGCGCTTGGTCAGCGTGGTGATCAGCACCCGCTCGGCGAGATCGACACGGATGCGGATTTCCTGCAGCACGTCGTCGACCTGGTGGGTGGCAGGCCGCACCTCGACCATGGGATCGATCAGGCCGGTGGGTCGCACCAGTTGCTCGACCACCTGGCCCGACACGTGCTGCTCGTAGGCTGCCGGCGTCGCCGAGACGAACATCACCTGCCGCATTCGGGCCTCGAACTCCTCAAAGCGCAGCGGGCGGTTGTCGAGCGCGCTGGGCAGCCGAAAGCCATAGTCGACCAGCGTCGTCTTGCGGGCGCGGTCGCCGTTGTACATGCCGCCCAACTGGCCGATCAGCACATGCGATTCGTCGAGAAACATCAGCGAATCGGCCGGCAGGTAATCGACCAGCGTCGACGGCGGCTGACCCGGCGCGGCGCCCGACAGGTGGCGTGTGTAGTTCTCGATGCCCTTGCAGTGGCCGATCTCCTGCAGCATCTCGAGATCGAATCGGGTGCGCTGCTCGAGCCGCTGCGCCTCGACCAGCTTGCCCATGCCCACCAGTTCGGCCGAGCGCTCGCGCAGTTCGTCCTTGATGGTGGTGATGGCGTTGACCACCTTGTCGCGCGGCGTCACGTAGTGGCTTGACGGGTACACCACGAAGCGCGGGATCTTCTGGCGGATGCGCCCGGTCAGCGGGTCGAACAGCGACAGCGACTCGACCTCGTCGTCGAACAGCTCGATGCGAATCGCCAGCTCGGAGTGCTCGGCCGGAAAGATGTCGATCAGGTCGCCGCGCACGCGAAACGTGCCGCGCGAAAAATCGGTCTCGTTGCGCTGGTACTGCATGCGCACCAGCTGCGCGATCAGCTCGCGCTGGTTTTGCTTGCCACCCGTGCGCAAGATGAGCCGCATGTCGAGGTAGTCCTCGGGCGCGCCGATGCCGTAGATGGCGCTCACCGTGGCCACGATCACCACGTCGCGGCGCTCGAGCAGGCTCTTGGTGGCGCTCAGGCGCATCTGTTCGATGTGTTCGTTGATCGAGCTGTCTTTCTCGATGAACAGATCGCGCTGCGGCACGTAGGCCTCGGGCTGAAAGTAGTCGTAGTAGCTGACGAAATACTCGACCGCGTTTTTCGGAAAGAACTCGCGGAATTCGGCGTACAGCTGCGCGGCAAGCGTCTTGTTGGGCGCGAACACGATGGCCGGGCGGCCGAGCTGCGCGATCACGTTGGCCATGGTGAAGGTCTTGCCCGATCCCGTCACGCCCAGCAGCGTCTGAAAGCTCAGGCCGTCGCGCACGCCCTCGACCAGCTGCGCGATGGCGGTGGGCTGATCGCCGGCCGGCGCGTAGGGCTGGAACAGCTGGAATGGCGAGTTCGCAAAGCTCGCGAAGACGCCCGCTTCGGGCACATCGGCCGCTGTGTTCGAATCAACGAGTGTGGGCATGGCGGATAAAATTTCGGTGCTGACTCGCGATGTGATGGATCGGGGCGACCACGCAGGGTAGCCCAAAAGCGGCGCCCGCAGCTGGCCGCCAGCCACCTTCCATGCGCCTGCAGACCCAACCAAAACCAGAACAAGGAAATTCCATGGCATCGCTTTTTGCCGCCGTCGACATGGCACCGCGCGACCCCATCCTCGGCCTGAACGAACAGTTCAACGCCGACCCCAACCCGGCCAAGGTCAACTTGGGCGTTGGCGTCTACTTTGACGAAGCCGGCAAGCTGCCGCTGCTCAAGTGCGTGGCCGAGGCCGAAAAGCTGATCTTTGAGAGCGCCAAGCCGCGCGGCTACCTGCCCATCGACGGCATTGCCGCTTATGACAAGGCCGTGCAAGGCCTGGTGTTTGGCGCCGACAGCGCAGCGGTGCAGCAAGGCCGCGTGGCCACGGTGCAAGCGCTCGGCGGCACGGGCGGTCTGAAGATCGGCGCTGACTTCCTGAAGCAGTTGGCCACACGCGCCGGCGCCGCGCCCCAGGTGCTGATCAGCGACCCGAGCTGGGAAAACCACCGCGCGCTGTTCACCAACGCCGGCTTCGTGGTTGACACCTATCCGTACTACGACGCCGACAAGCGCGGCGTGAACTTCGACGGCATGCTGGCGGCCCTGAACGCGGCACCCGCCGGCACCATCGTTGTGCTGCACGCGTGCTGCCACAACCCGACCGGCTACGACATCACCGCTGCCCAGTGGTCGCAGGTGGTGGCCGCCGTCAAGGCGCGCGGCCTGGTGGCTTTCCTCGACATGGCCTACCAGGGCTTTGGCGACGGCATTGCCGAGGACGGTGCGGTGATCGCGCAGTTCCTTGATGCAGAACTGGACTTCTTCGTCTCGACCTCGTTTTCCAAAAGCTTCTCGCTGTACGGCGAGCGCGTGGGCGCGCTCAGCGTGGTGTGCGCCAGCAAGGAAGAAACAGCCCGCGTGCTCAGCCAGTTGAAGATCGTCATCCGCACCAACTACTCCAACCCGCCCACCCATGGCGCACAGGTGGTGGCCACGGTGCTGACCACTCCAGCATTGCGCGCGATGTGGGAAGACGAACTCGCCGGCATGCGCATGCGCATCAAGCAGATGCGCGAACTGCTCGAGACCCGGCTGGTGGCCGCCGGCATCCAGAGCGATGTGAGTTTCATCACCCGCCAAAAGGGCATGTTCAGCTACACCGGTCTGACCGCGCCGCAAATGCAGCGGCTGCGCAACGAGTTCGGTGTCTACGGTGTCGACTCGGGTCGCATCTGCGTGGCCGCGCTCAACGGCGGCAACATCGACAAAGTCGTGAAGGCGATCAGCGCCGTGGGCTGAAACGGCTCAAACTCATCAACTTGGAGTCGGGGTGAAAAATGCTGCACCGCAGCATCTACACTCACAGGGTTGGTTAAAGGTCAAGCTCGGGTGGCGCTCACCCGATAACCTGTCAGATCACCCTGTTGCTTCGCCTCAGGGCTCGATCGCCCGATAGAGGAGGACAGAATGTCCATGATGTATCAGCTATACGAAGCCAACCGCGCCTTGCTGAGTCCGCTTGCGGAATTCTCCAGCGCCTCGTCCAAGCTGTACAGCCATCCGCTGTCGCCCTTCACCCACACGCCTTTGGCGCCTCGGGTGTCGGCCGGACTGAACCTGATGCACCGGCTGTCCAAGGCCTACGAGAAGCCCGAGTTCAACATCCACAGCGTCAGCATCGATGACCACGATGTGGCAGTGCAGCAGCAAGTGGCCATCGACAAGCCGTTTTGCAGACTGCTGCGATTCAAGCGTTTCACCGACCACCTGCCCACACTGACCCGCATGAAGGCGCAGCCCACGGTGCTGGTGGTGGCACCGCTGTCGGGGCACCACTCGACGCTGCTGCGCGAGACCGTGCGCGAACTGCTGCACGACCACAAGGTCTACATCACCGACTGGACCGATGCGCGCATGGTGCCCACCGAGGCCGGCGCTTTCACGCTCGATGACTACGTGGTCTACATCCAGGATTTCATTCGGCACATCGGCCCTGAAGTCAACGTGATCTCGGTGTGCCAGCCCACGGTGCCGGTGCTCGCCGCCATCTCGTTGATGGCCAGCCGTGGCGAAAAGACGCCGCGCACCATGACCATGATGGGCGGCCCGATCGACGCGCGTCTGTCGCCCACGGCGGTCAACAACCTGGCCATGAACAAGAGCCTGGAGTGGTTCGAGAACAACGTGATCTTTCGCGTGCCGACCAACTACCCTGGCAGCCAGCGCCGCGTGTATCCGGGCTTCTTGCAGCACACCGGCTTCATCGCGATGAACCCAGGCCGCCATGCGCAGTCGCACTACGACTACTACATGGACCTGATGCGCGGCGAAGACGAAAGCGCCGACTTCCACCGCAGCTTCTACGACGAATACAACGCGGTGCTCGACATGCCGGCCGAGTTCTATCTCGACACCATCCGCGTGGTCTTCCAGGACTTCTCGCTGGTCAATGGCACTTGGGACGTGCAGGGCGAACGCGTGCGGCCGCAAGACATCAAGACCACCGCGCTGCTGACCATCGAAGGCGAACTCGACGACATCTCTGGAGCCGGACAGACCCGTTCGGCCCACGACCTGTGCACCGGCATCAGCAGCAGCCGCAAGTTCCACTACGACGCCATAGGCGCGGGGCACTACGGCATCTTCTCGGGCCGCCGCTGGCGCGAAAAGATCTTCCCTCAAGTGCGCGATTTCATCGCCGCTCACCAAAAGCGGGCCACGGCTGCCCCTGCCGCGGCGGCGAAAAAGGTGACCGCCTTGGCATTGACGCCGCCGGCTCGCAAGTCGGCAGCCAAGGCGCCAGCGGTCAAGGCGCCAGCGACCCAGGCGACACGCAAGCCAGCGTCCAAGGCTCAAGCGGCCAAGTGACGCGGTGGCGGCGCTGAAGCCGGGCAACGGCGCCGTCGACGACACAAGCCTGCCGCTGCTGACGCGCGTCGACGCCATCGACCGCGCCTTGCCGCAAACCCAGTGCACCCGCTGCGGCTATCCCGATTGCCGCAGCTACGCCAAGGCCATCGCCTCTGGTGAGGCCGCCATCAACCGCTGCCCTCCGGGCGGCGCCGAAGGCATCGCCCGGCTGGCGGCGATCACCGGCCAGCCGGTGCTGCCGCTCGATCCGTTCCACGGCACCGAAGGCCCGCGACAGCTCGCGGTCATCGACGAGGCTGCGTGCATCGGCTGCACGCTGTGCCTGAAGGTCTGCCCGGTCGATTGCATCCTCGGCGGGCCGAAGGCGATGCACACCGTGATGGCCGATCTGTGCACCGGCTGCGAGTTGTGCATTCCGGCCTGCCCGGTCGATTGCATCTCGCTCACCGTGGTCAACACCGAGCGCAGCGGCTGGGCCGCCTGGAGCGGCGCTCAAGCCGACGAGGCCCGCACGCGCTACGGCTTCCACCAGTTCAGGCTGCAACGCGATGAGCAAGAGCGCATCGCCCGACTCGAGGCCCGCGCCCTGGCCACCCGCACGTCATGAGCGAACCTGTCTTGCCCAAGGTGCTGTCGCTCATCGCCCCGATGACGCAGCTCAACACGCCCTACCCGTCCACCGCCTATCTCACGGGCTTTCTGCGCTCGCGCGGCTTCGATGCGGTGCAGGAAGATCTGGCGCTGGCACTGGTGCTTGAGTTGTTCTCGTGCGCAGGTTTGCACTCGGTGCGCGATTGCATCGCCGAGCTGCCCGAGCCACAGCGCACGATGCGCGTGGTGGCGTTCGATGAGCAATTCGATCGTTACCTCTCGACCATCGGCCCCACGCTGGCGTTTCTGCAGGGCCGCGACGCGACGCTGGCCCACCGCATCTGCAGCCGCGCCTTCCTGCCCGAAGGGCCTCGCTTTGAATCACTCGACGTCTACATCGATGACGACGGTGGCGACCCGCTGGCCTGGGCGTTTGGCGCGCTCGGCGTGCACGACCGCGCGCGGCACCTGGCCACGCTGTACCTCAACGACATCGCCGACGTGCTGCGCGAGGCGGTTGATGCGCGCTTCGAGTTCGTGCGCTACGGCGAATCGCTGGCGCTCAGCCAGCCGACCTTCGAGCCACTGGCCGACGCACTGGCCGCGCCGCTGAACCTGATCGACCGCACGCTGCTGGCGCTGACGCTGGCGGCGATCGAGCGACACCGGCCGCGCGTGGTGCTGATTTCGGTGCCCTTCCCCGGCGCCGTGTATGCGGCCTTTCGCATCGCGCAGGCCATCAAGGCGCACGATTCGGGCATCACCACGGTGCTGGGCGGCGGCTACGTGAACACCGAACTGCGCGAGCTGAAAGAGCCGCGCGTGTTCGACTACTTCGACCACCTCACGCTCGATGCCGGCGAGCGCCCGCTGCTCGCGCTGCTCGAGCACCTGCAGGGCCGGCGCTCCGCGCAGCGGCTGGTGCGCACCTACCGGCGCGAGCCCGAGACCGGCGCGGTGCAGTACGTCAATTGGATCGAAGCCGACATCGCCTTCGCCGAGGTCGGCACGCCCACCTGGGACGGCCTGCCGCTCGATCGCTACTTGTCGCTGCTCGACATGCTCAACCCGATGCACCGGCTGTGGTCGGACGGGCGCTGGAACAAGCTCACGGTGGCGCACGGCTGCTACTGGAAGAAGTGCAGCTTTTGCGACGTGAGCCTGGACTACATCTCGCGCTACGAAGGCGCGTCGGCCGCCACGCTGGTCGACCGCATCGAGGCCATCGTCGCCGAAACCGGGCAGACCGGCTTTCACTTCGTCGATGAAGCCGCGCCGCCCAAGGCCTTGAAAACACTCGCCGCCGAGCTGCAGCGCCGGCAGCTGGCGGTTTCGTGGTGGGGCAACATCCGCTTCGAAAAATCGTTCACGCCTGAGCTGTGCCAGCAGCTCGCCGACAGCGGCTGCATCGCGATTTCGGGCGGTCTCGAGGTGGCATCCGACCGGCTGCTCAAGCTGATGAAAAAAGGCGTCTCGGTCGATCAGGTGGCGCGCGTGACCAAGGCGTTTTCGGACGCTGGCGTGCTGGTGCACGCCTACCTGATGTACGGCTTTCCGACGCAAACGGTGCAAGACACGGTCGATGCACTCGAATACGTGCGCCAGCTGTTCGAGCACGGCTGCATCCAGTCGGGCTTTTTCCACCGCTTTGCCTGCACGGTGCATTCACCGGTCGGCCAGCACCCCGAGGAGTACGGCGTGACGCTGCAGCCGCTGCCGCCCATCACCTTTGCGACCAACGACGTGGGCTTCATCGACCCCACCGGCGTGGACCACGACGCGCTCGGCGTGGCGCTGCGCAAGGCGCTCTACAACTACATGCATGGCATCGGTCTGGACCAAGATGTGCGCAGCTGGTTTGGCACCCGCGTGCCGCGCACTCGCGTGGCACCCGACCGCATCGCCCGCGCACTTGCCACCACCGACGCTGCCCCATGAAAAAAGCCGACATCGCGCCGTTTTTCGCCACGCTGAAGGCGGCCAATCCCCAGCCGCAAACCGAGCTCGAGTTCACCAACGTGTTCGAGCTGCTCGCAGCCGTGCTGCTGTCGGCGCAGGCCACCGACGTGGGCGTGAACAAGGCCACGCGGCGCTTGTTTGCGGTGGCCCACACGCCGCAAAAGATGCGTGCGCTCGGCCTGCCCGCGCTCACCGATCACATCAAGACCATTGGCCTGTATCGCAACAAGGCGAAGAACCTGTTCGAGACCTGCCGCTTGCTGATCGAGCGGCATGGCGGCGAGGTGCCGCGCAGCCGCGAGGCGCTCGAGGCGCTGCCCGGCGTGGGCCGCAAGACCGCCAACGTGGTGCTCAACGTGGCCTTTGGCGAACCGACGATGGCCGTCGACACGCACATCTTTCGCATGGGAAACCGAACCGGTCTGGCGCCGGGAAAGAACCCGCTGCAAGTCGAGTTGAAACTGCTCGAGCGCGTGCCTGCCGAGTACCTGGTGGACGCGCACCACTGGCTGATCCTGCACGGGCGCTATGTGTGCACCGCACGCAGTCCGAAGTGCGGCGACTGCTCGGTGGCCGCCTACTGCGACTTCAAAAAGTGCTTGCCGCCACGTTGATGGTGAATGCCAAAACGGCGGCGTTGAAGACAAACGACATGACCGAGTGCAGCAGCACCAGGCGACGCATGGGCTGGCTGGTGACGCTCACATCTGCGGTCTGCGACGCCACCGCGATCGTGAAGGCGAAGTAAAGAAAGTCGCCGTAGTCCGGCTTGAAGGAGGCTGAAGCCTCCGGAAATTTCAGACCGTGGCCGTGTGCGACTTCGTAGTACTGGCTGGCGTAGGCCAGCGCGAACAGCGTGGGCACGAGCGACCACGAACCGGCGACGGTCGCAAAGGCAAACATCAGGTGCGGCAGCGCATAGGGCGCACCGGGCACCTTGGCCTGCGCCAGTTCGGATGCGATGCCAGCGAGGCTGGCGATCGCGGCGAGGATGGCGATGCCCAGCACCCTGACCGCAGCGCCGGCTTGCGCGACAGCCACCTGCCGCAACTTCTCGTGATCGGCGCTCACCATCATCACGCCGATCAGCGCCAGATAGAGCCACACCGACACGTTCCAGCCCACGAGGCTGCGAGTCGTCAGGCTGATGGCACCCGGCAGGATCGCAAAGGCCAGCACGCCCGCGACCAAGGCAATCATCAGCCGGGGACGTACGCTGAGGTGATTGACAAGGCGGCTCATGGAAGCGTGATTGTCGGCGCGTCCAAGGTCAATCGCTGCCCATGGGCGATCGGCCGCGGCCACTCGTGCGCATGCTGCGGAGCGCCTCGACCCTGGCCAATCAGCTGCGCCGCCGTGATCCAGCCGGCGTGGCCGACGATGCAGCACACCGGCTGCGGCGCGCTGTGCAGCCAGGCCGCACAACGCTCGAAGAGCGCTTCCAGGCTCTCGCCGCCATGCGCGCGAAAGCGTGCGAAATCGGCGCACCACTCGCTCACCGCTGGCTCGCCGATCTCGTCCCAGCGCAGGCCGTCCCAGTCGCCGAAATCAGACTCGGCCAAGGCGACTTCGATGTGATGCCGCCAGCCCCAACGGGCGAGCCAGCGGCCCACGTCGGCGCTGCGTCGCAAGGCCGATGTGTGGACCACGCGCGGCAGGCCATGCGCCCTGGCATGGCTGCGCAGGCGGTGCGCGAGCCGCTTGGCCTTGCGCGGGTCGACGCTCAGATCGGTGCGACCGATGCAGCGGCCCGCAGCACCTTGGGCCTTCGGGTGTCGCCACACGTGCAACACGGCCGGGCTGGGTACCTTCAGGTCGTGCATCCGCTCATCCACGGCTCACCGCGCCCCACGCCGCCGCCCACACCAGCAGGATCAGCAACTCGGTGATCTGCTGCGTCGCACCCAGGGTGTCGCCGGTGACACCACCCAGGCGCCGACGCAGCCAGCGCGCGCAAGCCCAGCCCCCCACCGCGGCCAGCAGCAAGCTGCCGGCTGCGGGCACCCACCACAACGGCTGCCACAGCGCGAGTGCTGCAGCCAGCGGCACCGGCCAGACGCAAGCCACCACACACCCCGCATTGGAGATGTGTTGCGCCAGCGGCTTGGCCTTGGCGTGTTCGATGTCCCCTGCATAGGGCAAAAACCGGATCAGCGCGGTGGATGCCGAGCGCGATGCGGTGTGCCCGATCAGCAAGGCGGCGCACCCCCACTCCAGCGGCAGCGAGGCCAGGGTGGCGGCCTTCAAGCCCAGCATCAGCACCAGACCCATGGCGCCATAGGCGCCAATGCGCGAGTCCTTCATGATTTCAAGTGCACGCTCGCGCGAAACGTGGCCGCCCAGGCCGTCGCAGCTGTCGGCCCAGCCGTCTTCATGGAATCCACCGGTCAGCACCAGCGTGGCCGCCATCGACAGCAGCACCGCCACCGGCAATGCAAACAGCTGTGCCGCGCCCCAAAGCACCAGCGCCGCCACCGCGCCCACGGCCACGCCGACCGCTGGAAAGTAGCGCGCGCATTGATGCAGCCAGGCCGGCTCAAAGCCCACCCAGTTCGGTATGGGCACGCGGGTGAAGAACTGCACGGCAATGAAAAACAGCCGCAGTTCGTGCAGCAGCCGGGAAGCGACGCCCATCACGCGATGTCCGAGCTGCCGTCGGATCCGGTGGCCACGCCCGCGGACTCGAAGCTCGCCATGTCGCCAAGCAGGCGCAGCGCACTCTCCATCAGCGGCCAGGCCAGCGCCGCGCCCGAGCCTTCGCCCAGACGCAGCCCCAGATCGAGCAGCGGGCGCGCCCCCAGCACCTCCAGCATCAGCGCATGGCCGGCCTCGTCGGAGCGGTGTGCGAACACGCAGCCCTCGATCACCGACGAGCCGTTGGCCCGCGCCATGTGCTGCGCCACCAGAACGGCCGCGCCAGTGATGAATCCGTCGACCACCACCACGCGATGCTCGGCCACCGCCTGCAGCACCGCACCGACCAGCATCGCGATCTCGAAGCCACCGAATGCGGCCAGCACCTGCAAGGGATCGGTGACCTGCGGGTGTGCCGCCAGCACCGCACGCAACACCTCGAGCTTGTGCCGCAGCCCCGCCTCGTCCAGCCCGGTGCCGCGACCGGCGCAGCGCTCGATCGGCACATCAGCCAGCCGCGACAGAAGCAGTGCCGCGCTCGATGTGTTGCCTATGCCCATTTCACCGAGCAGCAGCGCGTTGCCCGGCAAGGCGCTGACCACATCACGGCCGGCCTGCACCGCCTGCTCGCATTGCGCCGCGCTCATCGCCGCACCAAGCAGACAGTCGGCGGTGCCCTCGGCAATCTTGCGATCGAGCAGGCCCGCGCGTGGTGCAAAACGGTGTCGCACGCCGGCATCGACCACGGTGAGCGCCAGCCCATGCTGACGCGCCAGCACGCTGATCGCCGCGCCACCGGCCAGAAAGTTCTCGACCATCTGCCAGGTCACATCCGACGGATAGGCCGACACGCCGCGTGCTGCCAGCCCATGGTCGCCCGCGAACACCACCACCTGCGGATGCAGCAGCCGGGGTTGTTCGCTGCGCAGGATCAGCCCGATCTGCAGCGCGAGCGCCTCGATGCGACCGAGCGAGCCCAGCGGCTTGGTCTTTTGGTCCAGCCGACGCTGCAGTCGGGTGCGCAGCGCGCTGACGTCAAACGAAGGATCAGTCATCGAAGTGGCCTCGTTCAAAGCATGGGCACGGCGGTCAGCCGGCCATGGATGCGTTCAATGGAAATCGCGCCATCGAACACTTCCACCAGGGCCGCATGAACGGCGCTCGAATCGGCAGCGCCCTCGGCGTGCAAGCGGCCACCGTGCATCACCACCATGCGATCGGCTTGCAGCGCCAGCGGCAAATCGTGCAGCACGCTGATCACCGTGGTGCCGGCGGCTGCGAGCTGCTGCATCAGGCGCACCACCGCGACCTGATGCGGCGGGTCGAGGTGGGTGGTCGGCTCATCGAGCAGCAGCACCGGCGCGTTCACGGCCAAGGCCCGTGCCAGCAGCACCCGCTGCCGTTCGCCACCCGACAGCACCGACAGCCGACGGGACTGCCAGGCGCTGCAGCCGCAGCGGTGCATCGCGTCATCCACGGCGGCATGGTCTGCGGCACCGGGGGCGTCGAACAGGCCGAGATGCGGCAGCCGCCCGAGCATCACCACATCGCGCACGGTCAGATCGCCACTGGACTCGCCCTGCTGCGCCAACCAGGCGATGCGCTGACCGCGCGCCGTCGCGCTCCAATCGCCAAGCGGGCGGCCATCAAGCCACACGCCGCCCGCATCGCAGGGCAGCAAGCCGGCCAGCGCGCGCAGCAGGGTCGACTTGCCAGCGCCGTTGGGGCCGACGATGGCCGTCCAGCCCGGCTGCGGCGCTAAGGTCACCTCGTGCAGCACGATGCGCCCGGCCAGCGATACGCGCAGGTCTCGGGCGTGCAGCAAGGCCGTGTTCGCGAGCTCGTTCATGCGGCGCGCCCGCGGTAAAGCAGCCAGACCAGATAGCCACCGCCCAGCACCGCCGTGAGCGCGCCCACGGGCAACTCCTGGGGCGCGATCACGCTGCGCGCGAGCACGTCAGACGCGAGCAGCAAGACCCCGCCGGCCGCTGCACTGGCCACCACGGTGTAGCCATGCATGGCACGCGCAAAGCGGCGCACCAGATGCGGCGAGACCAGCCCCACAAAGGCGATCAGGCCGGCTTGCGACACCGCCAGACCGGTGGCCAGCGCCAGCACCGCCACCAGCACCAGCCGCCAGCGCGCCAGCGCCAGACCCAGGCTCAGCGCGCTGTCCGCACCCAGGGTGAGCGCATCCAGCACACGGGCCAATCGCCATGCCACGGGCAGCATCAGCGCCAACCCGGCGGCCAGCCAGGCCACGCTGCTCCAGCCCAGAAAACCGGTGCTGCCCAGCAAAAAGACCTGACGCGCACGCAGCGTCTGCGGCGCCGCAGAAGCCAGCAGATCACCGGCCGCCGACAGCACCACGCCCACCACCACGCCGGCGAGCAGCAGTCGCGTGGTTTCCTGCGTGCCACGCGACAGCGCCAGCGTCAGCAGCACGCCGGCCAGCGCACCGACAAAGGCCGCGCCGACCAGGCCCAGTTGCATCAGCGCACCAACCGCCGCGCCGCTGATGGCGAGGCCGCCAAGCGAGCTGGCTGCCAGCACGACCACTACCGCCAGCGACGCGCCCGAGGCTGAGCCCAGCAGGTAAGGATCGGCCAGCGGATTGCGAAACAAGCCCTGCGCAATGGCGCCCGACAGACCCAGCAAGGCGCCCACCAGCCACGCACCCAGCGTGCGCGGTGCGCGGATCTGGCCAACGATCAGGCCCGCGTCAGCGCCCGACCCACCCGGCCACGACCAGCCATCGCTGCCCGCGGCCAGACCGGCCAGCAGCAGCGCGGCGCTGGCGATCAGCAAGCCGAGCGCGAGACCGCGGCGCGAACTGCGCTCGGCTGCGTGCTGGGGCGCTGTGTTTGCGCTCATGGATGCGAATGGAGGGCCACCAGGCAATCGGCCAGCGCCAAAGCAGCCTCGCCCAATCGCGGACCCGGGCGCACCAGCAAGTCGTATTGCGCCGGCTGGAAGCCGCACACGCGAGCCTCGCGCAAGGCACGCAGGCCGCTCCAGCCCGGTCGGCCAGGCATCTCAGCGAGCGGCACTGCAGCCGCCATCACCACGTCGGGCTGGGCACGCACGACGAACTCGGGGTTCAGCTTGGGGAATGGGCCGAGCGCGGCCGGCACCGCATTGGCCATCGCCAGGCGGCCCAGCGTCTGGCCAATGAACGAGCCCTCGCCAGCCGCATAGGGCGTGCTGTCGATCTCGAAATAGACCCTCTGGCCGCGCACGGCGGCGGGCACGCGCGCTGCAGCCAGGGCCACATCGCGCTCGATGCCGGCCCACAAGGGCGCGGCGGCCGATGGCGTGCCCAGCATCGTGGCCAGAAGCTGCAAGCTGCGCTGCACGTCGGCATGGGTCTGCGGCTCGAGCACCAGCACGCGCAGGCCCAGCGATTCCAGCTTGTCGATGACGCGCGACGACGGCGCCGTCAGCACCACATCGGGCCGCAGCGCCACGATGCGTTCGATCTGTGTGTCCTCGAGGCCGCCCAGCTTGGGCAAGGCGTTCACGCTGACCGGCCAGCTCGAGTAGCGGTCGGTGCCCACCAGCTTGGCACAGCCGCCCAGCGCACAGATGCTTTCGGTGAGCGACGGCAGCAGGCTCACGATGCGCTGTGGGGGCCCATCGAAGACCTGCTCGCGGCCGCGGTCATCGCGCAAGGCCACGGCCGATCCGGTGGCAGCCGAGACATCGGCCGACCACAGGGCAACACACGCCAGCGTCCAGACCACGCTCAAACCACGCCACCAGCTGCCACATGAAGCCATCATCGAGCTCAGTTTCAAGGCGACCTAGAACCCGATGCCGCTGTAGCGAACGCCGATCCAGGCCTGGCGTCCCAGCGCACGGTAGTCGCGCCGGTATTCGATGTCGCGATCGGTCAGGTTGAGCACCTTGGCCTCGAGTCGCCACTGCGACGTCAAACGCCAGCGCGCCTGCAGGTCGATGGTGGTGTAGCTGCCCAGAACCTCATCGCCTTCGGTGCGATCACCCACCACCATGACGGTGCCGCCCAAGGTCCAGTCACGGATCTGGTAATCGGCGGACAGGGTCTCCTGATGCCTGGCACGAGAGGGCAGCCGCGCGCCGGTGTCGTCGTTCTTGGCGTTGAGCAGATCAACGACAGCACGCAGGCTCAGAGCGTCGATCTGGTGGGTCGCCGTCAGGCTGGCGCCTTGCAGCAGCGCTCGGCCGACGTTGGTCGCGCAGCCCGGCTGACTGGTGTAGGTGAACGTGGGGTGGGCTGGGCACAAGCCGGGGTCGGGCTGATAGCTGATCAGATCCTTGACGCGGTTGCGGTAAACCGTGAGCGATGCGCTGCTCTGTTCAGCGCGCCAATCCAGCCCCAGCTCGATGCTGCGCCCGCGCTCAGGCTGCAAGCTGTCCACGCCATAGTCGCTGTAGTACAGGTCATTGAAGGCCGGCGCGCGGAAGGTGGTTCCGGCCAGTGCACGAACGCTCAGCCCGTGGTCGAAGTCGTGGCCCAGACCCATGCGCCCGGTGTTGTTGCCGCCGTAGACCGAGTTGTCATCGCGGCGCACGTCGAGCGACAGCCGGCTGGCGCCGAAGCGCCCCGAGTAGCCCAGCCCGAAGGCGTCGTTGTTGCGCTTCTTGTCGGACAAGTAGTTCAACTGCTCGGCCTTCTCGTCCAGACGCTCGAGCACCGCCACCACCTCATGACCGGCCGCCAGCGTGAAGGCGTTTTGCCAGGTGTACTGGTCACGGCGGGTCAGGCTGCGCTCGGGCGCCGAAGCGCCCTGATTGGCCTCGTCCTCGTTGAAGGCCAGCTGAACGCGGGTGGTCCAGCTTGGGCTCCACACGCCGTCGTAGCCGATCGAGATGACCTGGGTATCGACCCGGTTGATGTGGTCCAGTGCCGGGTCGTAATCGGGCGCAGCCGCGCCGTCGTAGTGGGATTTCAGATGGGCATCGGTCAGGTTGAGCGACAACCGGTGGCCCGGCACCAGCGTGTACCCGAGACCCAACTGCGCAGTGCGCCGGTCGTAGCCATCACGGTCGGGGTTGTAGTTGGAGTAGGGCCGCGGCCTCGGGCGAGTCGCGGACACGCCGTCGCTGCCCTCGACGCTGACTGATGCGGCATAGTCGAAACGAGCGGTGCTGCCACTGACGGCGGCGTCGCCTTCAAAAGAGTCATAACCGCCCACCGCCAGCCGCGCTGACGCGCTCGCGGGCCCCTGCCCTCGCAGCGTGGTGATGCGAACCACGCCACCCACCGCATCGGCACCGTAAAGGCTGGAGGCCGGCCCGCGCAGCACCTCGATGCGATCGATCTGCGATAGGCTGATCGAATCGAACGCCACCTGCCCGAGTGTCGCCGAGCCCACGCGAACGCCGTCAATCAGCACCACTGTGCCCTGAGACCCCACGCCACGGATCAACACGCCGGCCGACTGCCCCGGCCCGCCGTTGCGCACGACCTGAAGGCCGGCCTCGCGGCGCAGCAGGTCCTCAATCGAGTCAGCCGCCGTGTCGCGTATGCGCTGGGCGTCGATCACGATCACATCGGCGGTGACCTGATCTCGCGGCTGCGGCTCGCGCGAGGCGATGACCACCACCTGTGGCAGGTTGACGGCTGGCGATGGAGTCGCCGGCAAGTCCTGCGCGTGTGCAACCGAGCTCAGGAGAACGGCCGCAACGGCCATGGAAAAAACGGGCGCGCACCAGACGGCAACGGCCCCAAGCGCACGAGGCGCCGAGCAAAAAAGTTTCATGATGAAAAGTCCAGACAAGAGCCACGCGACCTGCTTCCCCGCAGGCGCATGCGATGTGGGCGCCGCACAAGGCGGTGCCCTCTTGTTGGCCGGTATCCGGGCTGAAGGAGCGACGCCTGCGACCTTCCCAGAAACCGAGGTTTCCAGTGGTGTGCGAGCAAGCATTGAAGACCGGCGCGAGCGCCTGAACTTCGTCCGACGTACCGTTGCGGGGGCAGCGCAGTTTGAGCGCCTTGCGGCTCTTTCCTGCTTCCCGTTTAACTGTGCCGACAAGACAGGCGGCACGAGCACCAAACGAGCGGATTGTAAGCACCCGCCTACAATCAACTCGTCATCAGCCGAGTACCGAGTACAAGCGCCATGTCGAAGATCGAGGACCTTGCCGACCGCGTGGAGCGACTGCTCCTTCGGCATGACGAACTGCAACGCACCAACGTGCTTCTCGAGCAGCAACTCAAGACAGTGACCCTCGAGCGCGACAGCCTGAAATCACGACTCAATGCAGCGCGCAGCCGCATCAACACCCTGCTCGAGCGGCTGCCCACGGACGTGGCGACTGACTTGGCAGCCCCGGCATCGCTGCCCTCGACGGGTGAGCCCACGAGATGAAGCAAATCGAAGTCACGATCCTCGACCAAAGCTATGTGCTGGGCTGCCCCGAAGGCGGCGAGACGTTGCTGCGAGCCGCCGTCCAGGCGGTGGACCGGGAAATGACCGCCATCCGCAATCTGGGCAAGGTGAAAGCCCGCGAACGCATCGCCGTGCTGGCTGCGCTGAATCTGGCCTACGCGATCGAACAGCAGCCTGCGGTGGCGCCTGCCGAGGCGCTCTCGGATGACGGTTCGGTCGACATCGACTCGCTGGTACAGCGCATCGACAAGGCCCTCGGCGAGCACGGCCACCTTCTGTGATCGCCGACAGGCCGATGTCAGCGCACGGCAAGAGTTTGCGAATCTGCAAGGCGTAGACTTTGTTTGTCCGTCGCGTTCGCGTGGGTTCTATATTTCCTTGAACCGATGCTCTCGCGAGCTTGGGCTTGGAACATGCCGGGTGGGCGTGATCGTCTCGCGTCAGATGAACCCGAAACCCGGCTGACCTGGCCCACCTGAATCCCCTGGGTTCAGGAATGCGGCCCACGGCTCGCGGCGGACACCCTGTTTCAAGCGGCTCTCAGGCCTGCGCCTCGAAGCGGATGCTGGCCAGACTGACGCGGTTGCCGCCTTTGCGCAGCGCGGATTCCAGCGCCATCTCGGACGATTCAAGCAGTTGGTCTCGCGTGTGCGCCGTGTGCGGGAAGCTCGCCACGCCCATCGAGATCGTGAAACCGAAATCCTGGCCATCGAGCACGACGATCTGGGTGGCGCACTGGCGTCGCAAAGTCTCCACACGCGAGTGCGCGGTGGCCAGGCCCACGCCCGACAGCAAGATTGCGAAACGGTCTTCACTCAGCCGGCATGCGGCATCCATGGCCCGGGTGTTGTTGCGCAGCAGTTGGCTCAGCTCGCCGAGCAGCCGGGCACGCGCCGACGGGCCCAGACGCAATTCGGCCTCTGCAGGCGGATCGATCGCGATCGACACGAGCGAGAACTCTCGGTGCTCGCGCGTCGACAGATCGACCTCACGGCGCAACTGATCGTCGAACTGGGACCGCTGATACAGGCCACCGGCGTTCAGGCGCAGGCGCGCCTCGCTGGCCTCCTGGCTCAAGGCCTCATTGGCCAGTTGCTGCTGCTCGAGTTGCACGAGCGCCATGGACAGCCTGGCCTCGCGTTGGCGCATGTCGGTGATGTCCGTCCAAAGGTGGCACACATGTGCGGCGGTCGAGCCGGTGGCATCGGCCACTGGCGTGCTGATGACCCTGAAGTCTCGACGCGGCTGTTCCGGATCCAGCAGGAGTCGGTACTCGCCAGTGTGCGAACTGCCCGAGGCCAGGGCCGCGGCGTCGGTTGCCCGCAAGCCGGCGGCCACGTCCTTGCCGAACAAGTCAGCGTCGCTGTGCGCGAGCAGGTCGCTGGCTGAGCGACCCAGCAATCGGGTCAAGGTGTCGCTGGCATGCACATAACGATCGCCGCTGGCGTCCTTGACCGCCAGGCCCACATCGAGCTCGGCCAGCAGCGCCGGCATCATGGCTGCCCAAGGAGCCTTCTCGATAGCCTGTGCGTTGTCGTCCATGCAGATTCCTCAGAGCAGCCGGCTTGGCACCCAGCGGTGCAAAGCCATTCATGGCGAGATGTGCTCGCCTGTCGTTCAGAGCCTATCGCAACAAACGAGCGGCATCACCAAACAAACACCCAAAGGGGCCGAAAACAACCCCCTGCTTGAGGGGGTTGGGGAAACCGATGCGGTACCGAGCTCAGCGCTGGAAGTTCGCGACCACCTTGGCGAGGCCGCCGTCCAAAGCGATGGCGACCACCTCGGTGGCGATGTCTTCGTCAACCCCTGGATTGGGCTCGAACGAAGAACTCCACTTCATGATGGTCTTGCCATCGGGTGTGGGCATCAGGGAGATCGTCGACTGATAGCTCTTGACGGGCAACGGGCTCCTCACGCCGGCGAAGGTGTAGCTCTTCAGCGCTGCGTTGTACTTCACGAGCTTTTCGACCAGTTCGGCACCACCGACCAGCTTGAGCACGCGAATGGCACCGGGCGCGGTCGACTTGGTCTTGCCCTCAAGCTTGCTGGAGAGCACCGAGGGATGCCAGATGTCGGCCGAGTTGAAATCACCCACGAATTTCCACACGGTGTCGGGATTGCTGTCGATCGTGGCCTCACGCTCGAAGGTGACTGGGGCGGCCGCGACACAGGCAGCAGCCAGCAGCAAGCCAGCGGCGACGGTGAGTTGGCGAATGGGGTTCTTCATGGGGATGCTCCTGATCGAAACGAAAACTAAGGCGTCCGTACAAGACGTCTTGCTTGTACGGATCTTGAGCCATTATTCGCCACCTCAAGGTCTGTTTACCCCATGGTCATCCCCATGGGCCTGGAAATTGCTGAGCCTAGGGCACCCCATGCAAAGCCACACCCCAGGATTCGCAGACGCCACCCCATGAGCATTTCCGCCTACATCAAGGAGATCGGTCGCGGCAAGGAGGGCGCCCGTTCTCTGAGCAGCGACCAGGCCCATGACCTGATGAGCCAGGTGCTCGATGGTCGTGTGAGCGATCTCGAAGTCGGTGCGTTCACCATCGCCATGCGCATCAAGGGCGAGTCGACTGCTGAAATGAGCGGCTTTTTGCGTGCGGTGCGAGAGCGCAGCCTGTCGCTGTGCGCCGATGAGCCGGTGGTGCTGCTTCCCTCGTACAACGGGGCTCGCAAGCTGCCCAATCTCACCGCTTTGCTCGCGCTGCTGTTGGCGCAAGAAGGTCTGCCCGTGCTGGTGCACGGTCCCGCGAAGGACCCGACGCGCGTGAACACGGCTTCGGTCTTTCACGATCTGGGCCTGCCCACTGCGCTCGACGCTGGCGATGTGCTTGATGCGTGGTCGCGGCGCGAACCGGTTTTCATCGCCACAGAAACGCTGTGCCCTCCACTGGCTCGCCTGCTCGACGTGCGATGGGTCACAGGCTTGCGCAACTCGGGCCACAGCGTGGCCAAGCTGCTCGACCCCACCGCCCGAGCGAACTCCTTTCGGGTGGTCAACCACACGCACCCCGAGTACAGCGACATGCTGACCGGCGTTTTGCAGCATGAGCGGGCACACGCGATGCTGCTGCGAGGCACCGAGGGCGAACCGGTGGCCGACCCGCGGCGTCGGCCTCGGCTCGATGTATTCCTGCACGGCCAGTTGCGCAGCGACCTCTCGGCCGCGGCGCACGAAGGCGTGTTGACCGAATTGCCCGTGCTGCCGCGCGCCATCGATGCGGTCACCACGGCGGTCTACATCCAGTCGGTGATCAGCGGCGAGAAACCGGCTCCGGCGCCGGTGCAAAGCCAGGCCGACCACATCGTGGCCGCATGGCGCGCCCTGGCCGGCGATCTGTCGCTCGAGCACAGCGCCTGAGCGCGGCTCGTTCGTTCAGCCGACCAGACGCTGGCGCATCGACTCGTAGAGGCACACCGCTGCAGCCGCCGCCACATTGAGCGACTCCTCGCCACCCGGCTGCGCGATGCGCAGGGTCTGGCTGCAACGCGACTGCAGCGCCGCTGAAACGCCCTCGCCTTCGTGGCCGAGCACCCATGCACAAGGCCAGGGCAGGTTCACCTCGTGGATCGCCAGCCCGCCATGCGAACTGGTGGCGAGCAAGGGCAGGTTCAAGGCGTCGAGCGCACTGATGTCGACGCCTTCCAACAGCGACAGCCCGAAATGAGCGCCCATGCCGGCACGCAAGACCTTGGGTGCCCACAGACCCGCGGTGCCTTTGAGTGCCACCACCTGAGCAAAGCCGAAGGCCGATGCGCTGCGCAGCACGGTGCCCACATTGCCCGCATCCTGAAGCCGGTCCAGCACCACGGTGGCCGCATCAGGACGCAACACGGTGGCCGACGACCATGGCACGACAAAGCCGATGGGTGGCGGCGAGTCGAGCGTGCTGATGCCCTGCATCAGTGCTTCGGGCAACACCGACACCACGGGCGCACAACACGCCAGATCACTCAAGGGCGTAGCCCAGGCGCTGTCGGTGATCAGCGAGTGCAAGGGCACGCCGCCGCGCTGCAAGAAAGCGCGGCACAGGTGATCGCCTTCGAGCCACAACTGCCCGAGCTTTCGATAGGCCACAGGATCGCGGCCCAGCTTGCGAAGCAAAACCAGCAACGGGTTGTCGCGCGAGGCAACCGCCTTGACGATGGGCGAGCTCACGGCACCAGCACCTCACGCACCGGCGCAAAAGAGCGGCGGTGCTCGATGCACGCGCCGTGCTTTCGCAGCGCTGCCAGGTGCAACTCGGTCGCATAACCCTTGTGGGTATCGAAGCCGTACTGCGGGTGACGCTCATGCAGCAGCGCACAAAGCCGATCGCGGTGAACCTTGGCCAGGATAGAGGCCGCCGAGATCGCAGCCACCTTGGTGTCGCCCTTGACGATGGCCTCGGCCGGCACCGCAAGCACCGGCAGGCGGTTGCCATCGACCAGCACGCGATGCGGCTTCAGCCGCAATCCCTCGACGGCACGACGCATGGCCAGCAGCGTGGCTTGCAAGATGTTGAGCCGATCGATTTCCTCGACGCTGGCCTCGGCGATGCAGCAGCACAGGGCGCGTGCGCGAATTTCGTCGAACAGGCGCTCACGGGTCTTGGGCGCGAGCTTCTTCGAATCGGCCAGCCCGCGTATGGGCTGCAGTTCATCGAGCATCACCGCGGCCGCCACCACCGGACCGGCCAGCGGACCGCGGCCGGCTTCATCCACGCCGGCCACCAGACCCGGGGCATCCCAGCCCAGGGCGAGTTGCTCAGCGCGCAAGAAAGCTCGCGATCGCATCGGTGGCGGCCTGGGCGGTGTTGCGTCGCAAATCGTGGTGCAAGGTCTCGAAGCGGTCGGCCACGGCCGCACAGGCTGCTGGATCGTCGAGCCACACCATGCCCGCACCGGCGATGGCCTGCGGCGTGGCGTGGTTTTGCAAGAGCTCGGGCACCACGAAGTCCTTGAGCAGGATGTTGGGCAGACCGACCCAGGGCAGGTAGCCACCCTTGAATTTCATGATCTGCGCGCTCAACCAATGCATCTTGTAGACGATCACCATGGGCCGCTTGAACAGCGCTGCCTCGAGTGTTGCAGTGCCGCTGGCAATCAAGGTCAGGTCGCACGCAGCCAGCGCCTCGTGGGAGCGGCCTTCCAGCAGGCGAATGTCGACACCCGGCGCATGCGCTTGCAACAGCGGCTCGATCAGGCTGCGCAATCCCGGCGCTGCGGGCAACACGAACGTGAGTTCGGGACGGCGCCGCTGCATCTCGCGCGCGGCGGCCAGCAAGGTGGGCGCGATGTACTGGATCTCGGCGCGGCGGCTTCCGGGCAGCAGCGCCACAACGGTGGCTTCGCGGTTCAGACCGAGCGCTGCACGGCTGGCCTGGCGAGGCACCTCGACAGGGATGGCATCGGCCAGCGGATGCCCCACGTAGGTGGCTTCGACCCCGTGTTGCGCGTAGAGCGCAGGCTCGAAGGGAAAGATGCACAGCACATGGTCCACCGCGCGCTTGATCTTCTCGATGCGTTCGCCACGCCACGCCCAGATGGACGGGCCGATGAAGTGAATCGTTCGGATGCCATGGGCCTTGAGCTTCAACTCGAGATCGAGATTGAAATCAGGCGCATCGACCCCGATGAAAACATCAGGTGGGTCGGCCAGCAATCGCTCGGTGAGCCGGTTTCGAATGCCGAGCAGTTCGGGGTAGTGGCTGAGAACTTCGACATAGCCGCGCACGGCCAGCTTGTCGCTGGGCCACCAGGCATCGAAGCCTTGCGCGACCATCTTCGGGCCACCGATGCCGGCGGACTTCAGATCGGGCCAGCGCGTCTTCAAGCCGCCCAGCAGCATGCCGGCGAGCAGATCGCCCGAGGCCTCTCCGGCCACCATGGCCAGGCGTGGGGCGAGATCATCCATGGTGATGGCCCGCAGCCTTGGCAGCGCGAGCGCTCAGCGGGCGATGCCGCGGCGGGAGTGCTCGAGAAACTCGCTCATCAAGGCGATATCGACGGCCGCCTCGGGCATGGTCTGCGAAAGTTCGGCAATCGCCACGCGCGCCTGCTCGAACGAAAGACCATCGCGATAAAGCAGGCGGTGCATCTGCTTGATGGCGGCGATGCGCTCGGGCCCGAAGCCTCGGCGGCGCAGGCCTTCCACGTTGAAGCCACGAACCGACAGCGGATTGCCATCGACCGTCATGTAGGGCGGCACGTCCTGCGAGACCGCGCTAGAAAAGCCGATCATCGCGTGGGGGCCGACCTTCACGAATTGATGCAGCCCGCTGAGACCACCGACGATCGCCCAGTCGCCCAGCGTCACGTGGCCGGCCAGCCCGACGTAGTTGGCCATGATCGTGTGGCTGCCCACGTCGCAGTCGTGCGCGATGTGCACGTAGCCCATCACCCAGTTGTCGTCGCCGATCGACGTCACGCCACGGTCTTGCGCCGTGCCGATGTTGATGGTGCAGCCCTCGCGAATGGTGTTTCTGTGCCCGATGTGCAACTCGGTGGGCTCACCGGCGTACTTCTTGTCCTGCGGAATCGCCCCGATCGAGCAGAACTGGAAGATTCGGTTGTCACTGCCTATCGTCGTGCGACCCTCGATCACGCAGTGCGGGCCGACGGTGGTACCGGCACCGATGCGCACATTCGAGCGAATGATGCTGAAGGCATCGACACTCACCGACTCGTCAAGCTCGGCGCCGTCTTCAATGATTGCGGTGGGGTGTATGAGTGCCATGAACCGGGTGTCACAGAATGGTTCGCGTGGTGCACAGCAGGCCTGCCTCGACCACGGTGTCGCCGTCCACCGACGCACGGGCCTTGAACTTCAGGATGCTGGCCTTCTTGCGCTCGAGCCACACCTCAAGAATCATCTGATCACCCGGCTCCACAGGCCGTTTGAACCGGGCATCGTCAATCCCCGCGAAATAGAACACCGAGTTGTCGCCCGACTCTCCGAAGCTCTTGTAGCCCAGGATGGCGGCCGCTTGCGCCAGCGCCTCGATCATCAGCACGCCCGGCATGACCGGACGGAAAGGGAAATGTCCGGAGAAGTACGGCTCATTGATGCTAATGTTCTTGAGCGCCTTGATGCGCACGCCCACCTCGAGCTCAAGCACCCGATCGACCAGCAGGATGGGAAAACGGTGCGGCAGGGTCTTGAGGATTTCGTGGATGTCCATCGTCATGAGGTTCAGGTCTCGTTGTTCTTTTCAAGCACTCGAATGCGCTCGCGCAACCGGTACAACTGACGCAGCGTCGCTGCGTTCTTTTCCCACGAGGAATTGTCGTCGATGGGAAACATGCCGGTGTAGTGGCCCGGCTTGAGGATCGAATGCGACGCCACCGAGCGGGCCGAGATATGCACATGGTCGCCGAGGGTCACATGGCCCGACACGCCCGCGCCACCGGCCAGCGTGCAATGCGCGCCGATGCGCGCGCTGCCTGCGACGGCAGCGGTTCCAGCCATCGCGGTGTGCGCGCCGACGTGCACGTTGTGGCCGATCTGCACCAGGTTGTCGAGCTTCACGCCGTCTTCGATCACCGTGTCATCCAACGCTCCTCGGTCGATGCAGGTGTTGGCGCCGATCTCGACATCGTCACCGATGCGCACGCCACCGAGTTGCTCGATCTTTTCCCAGCGCCCGGCGTTGGCGGCAAAGCCGAATCCGTCAGCACCGATCACGGCCCCCGAATGGACCACGCCACGCGCGCCAATGTGACAGCCGCCGCCCAGCACCACCTGCGAGGCCAGCCTGGTTTGTGCGCCCACCGACGCACCAGCCCCGACAAAACACTGGGCACCGACCACCGCGCCGTCACCGATCGACGCGCGGTCCTCGATCACCGCCAGAGCACCGACCGAGACGTCGCGACCCAACGAAGCGCCCGGGTGGATCACCGCGCTGGGGTGGATGCTGGCGCCGCAGGCCGCACGCATGCGTCCCGCCCAAAGCTGAGTCAGGCGAGCAAAGCAAAGATAGGGATCGGCCGCAACCAGCGTATCGCCGCGTGCGAGTGCCGCATCGCGATGGGTGGGCGAAACGATCACACAAGCGGCCTTGGATGCTGCCAGGTGATCGAGATACTTCGGGTTGGAAATGAAGGAAACGGTGCGGACGTCGGCGCCGTCAAGGGCACCGATCCGGGTCACCACACGCGTCGGGTCGCCGATCAATTCGGCGCCGAGCAGTGCTGCAAGTTCGCCTAGTTCAAAGCGGACTTCAGACTCACTTGGCACCTTGCGCATTCAACGCCTTGACCACCTTGTCGGTGATGTCGATACGCGGACCAGCGAAGACGGCCTCTTGAATGATCAGGTCGTACTTCTCGGCGTCGTAGATCTGCTTGATGACCTTGTTGGCGCGTTCGACGACCACGGACAGTTCTTCGTTCTTGCGCTGTGTGAGGTCTTCCTGAAACTCGCGCTTCTTGCGCTGGAACTCTCGGTCCTGGTCCAGCAGTTCACGCTGCCTGCGGCTGCGCTCGGACTCGCTCAGGCTGGGCGCTTCCTTTTCGAGCTTGTCGCTGGACGACTTGATCTTGCCGGCGAGCTCGGACAATTCCTTGTCGCGCTTCGAGAACTCGGCCTCCAGCTTGGCCTGTGCCGCCTTGGCAGGAACGGCATCGCGCAACACCCGATCACTGTTCACATAGCCAATCTTGATTTCTTCAGCCTGTGCGCTGCACACCATGCAGGTGAGGAGGGAGGCCGCCAGAGCATTCACGAAAAACCTGTTCATCAAAACGCGGTCCCGATCTGGAATTGAAAACGCTGGATTCTATCTGTATCGATCTTCTTGACCGGTGCCGCATAGCTGAACTTGAGCGGTCCCACCGGCGATATCCAACTGATCCCGAAACCCGCCGAAGCGCGCAGGCTGTCGTAGTCGATCGACTCGCTGTCAGCCCACACATTGCCGGCGTCCAGGAAGATGAACGGGCGCAGGGTGCGGTCGTTGCCCGAACCGGGCAACGGCAGGAATAGCTCGTGGCTGACGGTCAGCTTGCGCGTGCCGCCGATGTAGGCGCCCACGTTGTCGACCTGACCGAGAGAGCCCGTGTCGAAACCGCGCACCGAGCCCAGACCGCCACCGAAAAAGTTCTTGAAAACAGGGTATTCCTGACCTTCGAGACCTTTCCCGTAACCGAACTCGGCGTTGAGGCCCAGCGTGAAGCCGCGTATGGGCGTGACGTACTGCTGGTACTGCAGACTGGTCTTGACGTACTTCTGTTCGCCCAGGTAGCCCAGATCGAAGTTGGCGCGCATGAATCGCCCGTCGGTTGGCACCAACGCACTGTCGCGCTGATCACGGGCCCAGCCCACCGTCAAGGGAAACGAGTTGGTGGTTCTGCCGTAGTTCTGGATGTAGCGGAAGTAGCTGTCCGGAAGGTTGTAACGACCCTCGATGGTGGTTTGCTCGTAGCCAATGCCAAAGAACACCGTGTCGATATCGCTGAATGGAATACCAAAGCGCACCGAGCCGCCAGGCGTGACCAGTTTGTAAGACTCGCCCTGACTGTTCAGCGGCTTGTTCTCGCGGTAATAGACGTCCCACGACCGCGAGATGCCGTCCACCGTGTAGTACGGCTCGCCGACGGTGGCCGCAACGGTGAACGTGGACTTGCTGGTGTTGATCTCCAGGCCGATGTAGTTGCCGGAGCCGAACACGTTGTCCTGCTTGATCGATGCGGTCAGCGCGACCTTGTCTGAGCTCGAGTAACCCGCACCCAGCATGATGTTGCCGGTGGGCTTTTCCTTGACGGTCATGGTCAGGTCCACCTGATCTGCCGTCCCTGGCACCTCGGCTGTCTCGATGTTCACGTCGGTGAAATAGCCCAGCCGGTCGACCCGGTCACGCGAGACCTTGATCTTGCGGCCGTCGTACCAGGACGACTCGAACTGGCGGAATTCGCGCCGAACGACCTCGTCACGGCTGCGGCTGTTGCCAGCGATGTTGATGCGCCGGACATAAACCCGCCGCTGCGGCTCGGCCACCAGATTCAGCGCCACGCGGCCATTGACGCGGTCGATTTCAGGGCGGGCATCTACACGCGCGAAGGCGTAGCCGAAGGTGCCGAACTTGTCGACGAATGCCTTGGTGGTCGAGGCGACTTCCTCGGCCTTGTACGGCTCGCCTGGCTTGATCTTGACCAGCGCCTTGAACTCATCTTCCTTGGCCAGGTAGTCGCCCTCCAGCGTCACGCCGGTGACGATGTAGGACAGACCTTCGTTCACATTGATGGTGATCGAGATGCCTTCCTTGTCGGGGGTGATCGCCACCTGCGTCGACTCGACTTTGAACTCGAGGTATCCGCGGTTGAGGTAGTAAGCGCGCAATGTCTCCAGGTCGGCATTGAGCTTGGAGCGGGAGTAACGATCCGACTTGGTGTACCAGCTGAGCCAGTTGGACTCGTCGAGCTCGAACAGCCCCCTCAGGGTGCTCTCGCTGAAGGCGGTGTTTCCGGCGATGTGGATTTCACGAATGCGAGCCAGGTCGCCCTCGGTGATCGTGAAGGTGACGTTGACGCGGTTGCGTTCCTGCGGCGTCACGGTGGTCACGATTTCAACACCGTACAGACTGCGGGTGAGGTACTGCCGCTTGAGTTCCTGCTCGGCGCGATCGGCCAGCGCCTTGTCAAAGGGCTGGCCCTCGCTGATGCCGAACTCCTTCAAGGCCTTGGCCAACGCGTCTTTCTCGAACTCCTTGGCGCCGACGAAATCAATCGAGCTGATGACCGAGCGCTCGTCGACGATGACCACTGCCACCGAGCCCTCGATCTCGATGCGCACATCCTTGAACAGACCGGTGCCGAACAGGGCTCGCAACGCTGCCACGCCCTTCTCGTCCGAGTAAGTGTCGCCAATGCGAAACGGCAGCGCTGCGAACACGGTGCCCGGGTCGGCACGCTGCAGGCCTTCGACACGGATGTCGGTCAATTTGAAGGGCTGCACAGCCCAGGCCGGAGCCGATTGAAACAGGGCCGAAAGCACGATCGACGCGAGCGCCAGACGCAGCAACATCAAGCGGAAGGACATGGAAAGGATGGGTCGCATAAGAAGATCAGTGCTGGCCCACAAGTCGGGCCACGTCGTTGAAGAGAGCAATCGACATCATGCCCAGCATGAGGGCCACGCCCCCGCGCTGCAGGCGTTCCAGCCACAAGTCCGGAACTGGACGTCCCGTGATCGCTTCGAAAAGATGGTACATGAGGTGCCCGCCGTCGAGCATGGGCAAAGGCAACAGGTTCAGCACACCCAAGCTGATGCTGACGATGGCCAGAAATCCAAGGTAATAGGCCAGACCGATTCGAACCGACTGCCCGGCGTAATCTGCAATCGTGATCGGCCCGGTGAGGTTTTTCAGCGAAGCCTCGCCGGTCACCATCTTGCCGAACATTTTCAGCGTCAGCGCCGACATGTCCCAGGTGCGCGTTGCCGCATGCACCAGGCCGTCGATGAAGTCATAGCGAACCAGCACCATCTCGGGAGGCGAGCCGATGAATGCGTCGACTCTTCCAATGCGCTTGCTGCCATCGTCCACCACCACCGGCTCCACGGTCACTTCAAGCCGCTGACCAGCGCGTTCGATGTCCCAGAGCTGCGCCTGCACCCGGCCGGTCGACGCGCTGGCGCGTATGGTTTCTCGCAGCGTGAAGGCATCGGTGAGCACAACCCCATCGACCGCCAGAACGCGGTCTCCTGCCACCAAGCCGGCTGCCGCCGCCGCGCCACCCGGCTTGATGGTGCCCATCACAGGCTCGGAATAAGGGCCGCCGAAGCCGACCCGGCGCATCAAGCCCGAATCGACTTCCTGAGCGTCGGCACCCTGCAGATCGAGTTGCACATCACGCGTGTGCTGGCCGGCGCCATCGCTGACCCTGAAGCGAAGACTCTCGCGGTGGATGGCCGCCTGCGTCACATGCCAGCCCAGGTCGGTCATCGAGCGGATGTCGCTCCAGTTGCCGCCATCGGCGCTCACCTCGCGCACCCAGTCGCCTGAGCGAAAGCCGGACCTCTCGGCCGCACTGGATGCCACCGGCGCGCTGAGAACGGCCTTGGGCTCATCCATGCCGATCCAGTGAGCGCAGGCATAAAGCAGCACAGCCAGCAACAAATTGGCCACAGGCCCGGCCGCGACGATCAACGATCGTTTCCACAGCGACTGGACATTGAACGCCATGTGCCTTAAGGCCGGCACGACAGGCCCTTCGCGCTCATCGAGCATGCGCACATACCCCCCCAGCGGCAAGGCCGACAGCACGAATTCAGTGCTGTCGGGGCTGGCCTGTCGACGCCACACCACGCGGCCGAAGCCCACAGAAAAACGCAGCACCTTCACGCCGCAAGCCACCGCCACGCGGTAATGGCCGTACTCGTGCACGACGATCAGCACGCCGAGCGTCAGCACGAAAGCGAGCAAGGTGGTGATCATCTGGCGACGTTGTGCGCGTGCCGCGAAGCATCACGCCGAGCTCGGGCGTCAAGCTCGAGCAGTCCTTCGATCGAAGCACACTCGCCGAGCTCAGGGCGAACCGTATCGAGGCTGCGCGCGTTGACCTCGTGGATGCGGTCAAAGCCGATGGCACCTTCAAGAAAAGCCGCGACGGCTACCTCATTGGCCGCATTGAGGATCGCCGTGCTGCCTTCGGGTGCACGCAGCGTGTCCCAAGCGAGTTGCAGTCCTGGATAGCGCCGCATGTCGGCCGCTTCGAAACTCAAGCCTGCGAGCGCGGGGAAATCAAGCAGCCCGGCGCCCGACACCATGCGCTCAGGAAAAGACAGACCGAAAGCGATCGGCACGCGCATGTCAGGCGTTCCCAACTGTGCAAGCACCGAGTTGTCGCGACACACCACCATCGAATGCACGATGCTTTGCGGGTGGATCACCACCTTGATCTGCTCAGGCGTGAGGTCGAACAGCCAGCGCGCCTCGATCACCTCCAGGGCCTTGTTCATCATGGTCGCCGAATCAACCGAAATCTTGCGACCCATCACCCAGTTGGGGTGCGCGCAGGCCTGATCGGGCGTGACGCTGGCCAGCGTGCTGACATCGCGGGTGCGAAACGGCCCCCCCGACGCGGTGAGGATGATGTGATCCACACGGCCGGCCCAGGCGCTGCGGTCTTCGGGCAGGCATTGAAAGATCGCTGAATGCTCGCTGTCGATCGGCAGCAGCAACGCGCCGCCTTCGCGCACAGCCGACATGAACAGCGCACCGCCCACCACAAGCGCTTCCTTGTTGGCCAGCATCAGGCGCTTGCCAGCGCGCGCCGCCGCCAGACACGGCGGCAAACCAGCGGCGCCGACGATGGCGGCCATCACCGCATCGACCTCGGGATGCGACGCCATCTCGCACAGAGCCTCGGCGCCCACCAGCACCTCGGTGGCGCTGCCGGCCTCACGCAATCTGGCTTGCAGCAGCTGCGCCTGTGCGGCTTCGGGCAGCACCGCGAACCTCGGCTTCCAGGCCAGGCACTGGGCCAGCAGTTCATCGACGCGGTGGTGCGCCGTCAGGGCAAACACCTCGAAGCGATCGGGGTGCCGCGAAAGAACATCCAGCGTGCTGGTTCCGATGGATCCGGTCGAGCCCAGGATGCACACACGCATGGAGCGGCTGCTGGTGCTCATCTCAAAGCCCCCAGCGCGATGGCGATCGGGAACACCGGCAGCAAGGCGTCGACCCGGTCGAGCACGCCACCGTGGCCGGGAAGCAAGCCGCTGCTGTCCTTGGCCCCGGCGTTTCGCTTGACCAGTGACTCGGTCAGGTCACCCACCACACCCATCGCGGTCAGGAACACGCTCAGCAGCACCATTCCAAGCACCCCCGAACCGGAAAACGCCACAGAGTAAAGGCTGGGCGAATCGAGCGCCCATTGACGATCGGCCACAACCCACAACCCGCCCACCAGCAACACACCCACCATGCCACTCCACACGCCTTCCCAGCTTTTTCCAGGACTGATCGAAGGCGCCAGCTTGCGCCGGCCCCAGGCTCGACCGCCAAAGTAAGCGGCGATGTCAGAGATCCAGACCAAGCTGAACACCGACAAGATGAAGTTGAGACCTCGCGCACGGGCCGCGCACATCGCCAGCCACGCCAGCCAGAGCAAGAGCAGCCCGCCCGCGCATCGAAGCAAGGCCGGCACAAGGCCCCAGCCCACCGGACCAGCCCTGAGTGCCAAGGCGCCTGCGATCACCCACAGACCCGTCGCCGATAGCCACAGCGCGTCCGGCGCGGAATCGACCCAGCCTGACACCCAGGCGGCGCCACAGGCCAGCGCGAGCAGCAAAGCAGACCCCACCGACGCGACCGTTCCGCCGCCATTGAGCCTGACCCACTCCCAGCCACCCGCCGCGACGAACAACAGGGTGAAGGCCGCAAAAGGCCAGGCCATCGGCGCGAACAGCGCGGGCAGCAAGACAAGCAGCAGCAGCACCGCCGTGATGACGCGTTGCTTGAGCATCGTCAGCGCACCAGATCGGCTTCAAGGCTCGGGGCAGCCTCGATGGCTCCGAATCGCCTGTCGCGCCGCGCGTATTCAGCGAACGACGCATCGAGCTCCTTCTCACCGAAATCAGGCCACAGGCAATCAGAAAAGCACAGCTCAGAGTACGCGGTCTGCCACAGCAGGAAGTTGCTGATGCGCACTTCGCCACCGGTGCGGATGAACAGGTCTGGGTCGGGTGCATGGCTGAGCGCCATGTAGCTGCTCAGGCGTGCCTCATCGAGCTGATCCGGGGCGATGCCGTCGCGCATGGCGCGCTGGCAGGCCTGAAGCACATCCCAGCGGCCGCCGTAATTGAAGGCCACCGACAGGGTGATTCGCGTGTTGTGCCGGGTGCTGGACTCGGCGTGGTCCCAGGCTTCACGCACGTGAGCGGGCAGGCTTTCGCGGTCGCCGATGATGCGAACGCGAACGCCGTTTTTGGCCATCACTCCGAGGTACTTGGGAACCGCCAGCAGCACCAGCGACATCAGCCCCGTCACCTCATCGTTGGGGCGCTTCCAGTTCTCGGAGGAAAACGCGAACACCGTGAGGAACTCGACGCCCCGATCGGCACATGCCAGCACCGTCTTGACCAGCGTGTCGACGCCTTGCTTGTGGCCCAGAAAACGCGGCTTGAAGTGGCGCCGCGCCCAACGCCCGTTGCCGTCCATCACGATGGCGACGTGGCGCGGGACACTCGAGGTGACAGGCAATGCGCTCACCGAACCGTCTTCCTCGACACCGCAGCAACCAGCAGGGCGCAAGGCAGGGTCATACCGCCAGCACTTCGGCTTCCTTGGCCGACACCAGGCGATCAATTTCGGCGATGGTGCGATCGGTGAGCTTTTGCATCTCGTCGAGCGAACGACGCTCGTCGTCTTCGGAAATTTCCTTGTCCTTGAGCAGGCGCTTGGCGTGATCGTTGGCGTCGCGACGCAGGTTGCGAACCGCGATTCGCGCATCTTCGCCGGCGTTGCGAACGATCTTGGTCAGGTCCTTGCGGCGCTCTTCGGTGAGCGCGGGCATGGGCACACGAATCAGGTCGCCCTGCGTGGATGGATTGAGCCCTAGATCGCTCTCGCGGATGGCCTTCTCGATCTTCGCGCCCATGCCCTTTTCCCAGGGCTGCACGCTGATCGTGCGGGCATCGAGCAGCGTCACATTGGCCACCTGCGTGAGGGGCACATTCGAGCCGTAATAGTCCACCTGAACCTGGTCAAGGATGCCCGGATGGGCGCGTCCCGTGCGGATCTTGTGGATTTCGTTCTTGAACGACTCCACCGAGCGGGCCATCTTTTGCTCGGCAGTTTTCTTGACGTCGGCAATGCTCATCGCGCTTTCCTGCGGACAATGGTTTCACACATGGACGAGGGTGCCCTCGTCCTCGCCAAGCACCACGCGCTTGAGTGCACCCGGCTTGAAGATGCTGAACACCTTGATGGGCAGCTTCTGGTCGCGGCACAGGGCAAAAGCGGTGGCGTCGAGCACCTGGAGGTTCTTGTTGATCGCTTCGTCGAAGCTGATCTGCGCGTAGCGCGTGGCGTGCGGATCCTTCTTGGGATCAGCGCTGTACACCCCGTCGACCTTGGTCGCCTTCAAGACGATCTGCGCGCCGATTTCAGCCCCGCGCAGCGCTGCGGCCGTGTCGGTTGTGAAGAAGGGATTGCCTGTGCCCGCCGCAAAGATGACCACCTTGCCTTCTTCCAGATACTGCAGCGCCTTCGGCCGCACATAAGGCTCGACGACCTGCTCGATCGCGATGGCGGACATCACGCGAGCGGTCATGCCTTCTTGGCGCATGGTGTCGGCCAGCGCCAGCGCGTTCATCACGGTGGCCAGCATGCCCATGTAATCGGCAGTCGCGCGGTCCATGCCGACCGAGCCGCCCGCCACGCCGCGAAAGATGTTGCCGCCGCCGATGACCACGGCCACTTCGCAACCCAGCAGCGTCACCTCTTGCACCTCGCGCACCATGCGCACGATGGTGGCCCGGTTGATGCCGTAGGCGTCATCGCCCATCAGGGCTTCGCCGGACAGCTTGAGCAGGATGCGCTTGTAAGCTGGCATGAAAACGTTTCCCGTGCTTGGACGATCGAAGAAGTCTAAACGCAGCCCCCAGGGGCTGCAGCCTGCAAAGTTCGGACCTCAGGCCCCCTTCGCGGCAGCCACCTGAGCGGCCACCTCCGCAGCGAAGTCATCCACCTTCTTTTCGATGCCCTCGCCCACGACGTAAAGGACAAAGTCCTTGACCTGCGTGTTGGCGGCCTTGAGCATGGCTTCCACGGTTTGCTTGTCGTTCTTCACGAAGGTCTGGTTCAGCAGGCTGACTTCCTTCAGGTACTTCTGCACCGATCCCTCGACGCGCTTGGCGACGATTTCAGCCGACTGGGGAGCCTTGCCTTCGGCGCGCGCCTTCTCAGCGTCTTCCTCGGCTTTCTGCGAAGCGATGGAGCGCTCCTTGTCGATCAGCGAAGTGGGCACATCTGAGGCCGCGAGCGAGACCGGCTTCATGGCTGCCACGTGCATGGCCACGTCCTTGGCGGCGGTGTCGTCGCCGTCGAATTCAACCATCACGCCGATGCGCGTGCCATGGAGGTAGTACGCGAGCTTGCCGCCGTCGGCGTAGCGCTTGAAGCGGCGAATGGCCATGTTCTCGCCGATCTTGCCGATCAGACCCTTGCGAACGTCTTCGAGCGTCGGGCCGAACCCGTCCTGCTCGTAGGCCAGCGCCGACAGCGCGGCCACATCGGCCGGATTGCTCTTGGCCACCAGTTCAGCACAGGCCTTGGTGAAAGCAAGGAAGGAATCGTTCTTCGACACGAAGTCGGTTTCGCAATTGACTTCAACCAGCGCGCCTGACGTGCCATCGACAAAAGCCGACACAACGCCCTCGGCGGTGACGCGCGAAGCGGCCTTGCCGGCCTTGCTGCCGAGCTTGACGCGCAGCAGCTCTTCGGCGCGCTCCATGTCGCCTTCGGCTTCGGTCAGTGCCTTTTTGCACTCCATCATCGGCGCATCAGTCTTGGCGCGCAGTTCGGCGACCATGCTTGCTGTGATTGCGGACATTTACGGTTCTCCTTGGGTCTGATTCATCGACCGTGCAGCACGGGATGGTTCATCGGTACACATTGAAAAAAGGGGCTGAAACAGCCCCTTTCGATCCCACCACGGTGAGATCTGCGGGCTCAGTTGGCTTCTTCGACTTCCACGAATTCATCGCTGCCGGCAACCGCCTGCACCACTTCATTGGTGGCGTTGGCCTTGCCCTGAAGCACGGCGTCTGCCACGGCCTTGGCATACAGCGCGACGGCCTTGGCCGAGTCGTCGTTGCCAGGAATGATGTAGTCGATGCCCAATGGCGAGTGGTTCGAATCGACCACGCCCACCACCGGAATGCCGAGCTTGTTGGCTTCGGCGATCGCGATCTTGTGATAGCCCACGTCGATCACGAACAAGGCATCGGGCAGCGCGCTCATGTTCTGGATGCCGCCGATGTCTTTTTCGAGCTTGGCCAGCTCGCGCTGGAACATCAGGGCTTCTTTCTTGATGCGGATTTCGGTGCCCGCTTCGATCTGGGCTTGCATGTCCTTCAGGCGTTTGAGCGAGCCCTTGACCGTCTTGAAGTTGGTCAACATGCCACCCAGCCAACGCTGGTCAACGAATGGCATGCCAGCGCGTGCCGCCTCGAGCGACACCACCTCACGCGCCTGACGCTTGGTGCCCACCATCAAGATGGTGCCGCGCTTGGCGGCGAGCTGGCGCACGAACTTGAGCGCGTCATTGAAAAGAGGCTGAGTCTTTTCAAGGTTGATGATGTGAATCTTGTTGCGATGGCCGTAGATGTACGGGGCCATCTTGGGGTTCCAGAAGCGGGTCTGGTGTCCGAAGTGGACGCCGGCTTCCAGCATTTCGCGCATGCTTACTGTCATGGTGATCTCCAAAGGTTGGTTCTAAAATCCGGCTGAAATTGACATGCGCTTTGGTCTGAACCAAGGCTCATGCAACACCTTTCGATAGCCGGATTTGCGGATGTGTTTGTTCGCGGTGGGGTCGACTGACCCGCCCCGGAAAAACCCCCGGATGATACCAGCCCCGACATGATCCTGGCCGCATCGAATCTGAAAATCGCCGTGGTCGGCGCCGGCGTGATCGGCGTCACGTCGGCCTATGAATTGGCTGCCGCTGGCCACGAGGTCACCGTGTTCGACATCGGCGGCACGATCGCTGGCGAGGCCAGCTTTGCCCCGGCCGGCATGGACGGCCCCGGATGGGCCATGGCCTGGTCGGCGCTCGCAGCCGCGGCACCCGGTTTGCCGGCGCTGGGTGTCGGCGCCAATCCACGGCGATGGCTTTGGGCTGCCCGTTGGCTCAACGCCCATCGCCGCTCGGCCTTGCCACTGCTCCACCAGCGCACGCACCGCCTGGCCGCCTACAGCCGCGAGCGCGCCCAGGTGCTCAGGCGCTCGCTCAATCTCGAATTCGAAAACGCAGCCGGCGTGCTGGTGCTCAGCCGCAGCGCCGCGCACACCAAAGGCATGCTCAAGGCCGCTCTGATGCTTGAGCAACTGGGCGTGGCGCACCGCCGTCTTGCGGCCGATGAATGCCTGAGCATCGAGCCGGGGCTGAACCCCGAACAACGGCCCGATGCCGCCATCCATCTGAGCGGCGAAGGCACGGGCAACTGTCGCGAATTCACCCACCTCATGCGTCAACACGCCGAGCGGCTGGGCGTGCGGTTCGTCTTTCACACCGAGGTGACGGGCATCACTGCGGGAGAGCGTCCGGTGCTCACGCTGCGCCGGGCACCACCCGCATCTTCGGCACCTGGCTCATCGCGTGAGCCAGAACACCCCGAAGAGCAAGCTGCGTTCGATGCTGTGGCCGTTTGCTCGGCGATCGGTGCGAAGCCGCTTTTGGCCGGCTGCGGCCTGAGGCTGCCCCTGGCCCGCTTGCTCGGCCATTCGGTGACGCTGCCGCTGCGCTTGGAGGACATGAGCGCGAGTTCGATCGGACCGACGTCTGCCGTTATCGACGCCGGCAAGCGAATCTCGATCACGCGATCAGGCTCGAGAGTGCGTGTGGCCGCCGTGACGCGGCTGGGTGGGCCAACCAGCGCCAACGACCGCAGCGCCGTGGAGCCGCTGTACCGCTTGCTCGATCACTGGTTTCCCGGCTGTGCACGCGCCAGCCAGGCCCAGCATTGGGCGGGCGCCTGTTCGGCCTTGCCCGATGGGCTGCCGCTGATCGGTGCCAGCGGCGTGCGCGGCGTGTGGCTCAACATCGGTCACGGCGACACCGGCTGGGCGATGGCCTGCGGTTCGGCGAAAGTGCTGTCCGATTCGATCTGCGGGCGATCGCCGGGCATCGACATCGAAGGCCTCGGCATCGAGCGCTTGCGGTCCTGACTCTGGCGGGATGCTCAACCGCGCGGATGGTGCGCCGCATGCAACGCCTTGAGCCGCTCGCGCGCCACGTGGGTGTAGATGGTGGTGGTCGAGATGTCGGCATGGCCCAGCAGCAACTGCACTGCGCGCAGGTCGGCGCCGTGGTTGAGCAAATGGGTGGCGAAAGCGTGTCGCAGCGTGTGCGGTGACAGCGGAACCTGCACACCACCGCGCAGCGCGTGCTGCTTGATCAGCTTCCAGAACATCTGTCGCGACATCGGCCCGCCGCGCGCGGTGACGAACAGCGCGTCGCTGACCTGAGCCTTGAGGATGGCCGCGCGCGCTTCGGCCTGGTAGCGCACCAGCCAGCTGCGCGCTTCTTCGCCGAACGGCACCAGCCGCTCCTTGGTGCCCTTGCCGGTGATGCGCAAAGCGCCTTCGACCAGCCCGAGATGCACCGTCTTGAGCGTGACCAACTCGCTCACCCGCAAGCCGCTGGCGTACATCAGCTCGAGCATGGTGCGATCGCGCAAGCCCAAAGGCGTGTCCACGTCGGGCGCACCCAGCAACGCTTCGACCTGCGATTCGCTCAGCACCTTGGGCACGCGCAGCGTCTGGCGCGCGGCCAGCAGCTTGAGCGTGGGATCGGCATCGATCAGCCGCTCGCGCAAGGCCCAGCGAAAGTAGCGCTTGAACACGGTGAGCCGGCGGTTGCTGCTGCTGGCCTGGCTGCCGGCGTGTCGCGCCAGCGCGTACTCGCGCAGGTGGCTCTCGGTGCTCGCGTTCAAGGCCGCGCTGGCGTGATCGGCCAGCCACTGCGCGAAAAGGCTCAGGTCGCGCCGGTAGGCGGCCAGCGTATTGGCGGCCAGACCGTCCTCGATCCACATGGCATCGATGAAGCGATCGATCGCTGCTGCGCTGTCTTGCGAAGGGGTCATGGGGACAGTTCGGTTGGCCCGGGCGTTGCGCTCAAGCGCGCGTCAGGATTTTGGCGGCTTGCGGCTGGCACACTCGACGGCTATGTCCAACGTTCTGGTGCTGCTGCCCGACTTGCTGCTGATCATCACCGGCTTCTTGCTGTGCCGTCACACGCAACTCAACCGCACGGTGTGGGAGGCCGTCGAGCGACTGACCTACCACCTGCTGTTTCCAGTGCTGCTTTTCAGCTCGATCCTGAAAAGCCCGCTGCAGCCTTCGCAAACCGCCGATCTGGCGATGGTGGGCGTGGGCACGCTGCTGTGCGGCATCGCCTTGTCATACGCCATCGGCAGGTGGCCGGGGCTCGACGCGCGACTGCATGCGTCGGGCGCTCAAACCGCGTTTCGCTTCAACTCGTTCATTGCGCTGGCGCTGGCTGAGCGGCTCGGCGGCGCGGGCTCGGTCACCTCGATGGCGCTGTTGATCGCGCTGTGCGTGCCGCTTTGCAATGTGGCAGCGGTGTGGCCGCTGGCACGCCACGGCGGTCAGTCGTATCTGCGCGAGCTGGCGCGCAACCCGCTGATCCTGGGCACGCTGGCCGGCTTGCTGGCCAACCTCGGCGGCCTGCAGTTGCCCGAAGCCGTGGGCACCAGCTTGCACCGCGTGGGTCTGGCCGCCTTGCCGCTGGGCCTGATGGCCGTGGGCGCGGGTCTCAAGATCGGTGGTCTGCGCGAATCGCCAGCGCTGGCCGCCGCGCTGCTGAGCATCCGCCACGTGGCGCTGCCGCTGATCGCGATCGGGCTTTCCTCGTTGCTCGCACTGCCCCCGGCACAGCGTGCGGTGGTGGTCGGCTTTGCCGCGCTGCCCACCGCGTCGAGTGCCTATGTGCTGGCCGTTCGCATGGGCGGCAATGGGCCGTTCGTGGCCGGGCTGGTCACGCTGTCCACGCTGCTGGGCATGATCAGCGTGCCGCTGTGGCTGGCTGTGGGTGGACTGAGGTAGGCGGCCTGCCACAGGCGCCGTGCGTCACTGGGCCAGCGCCCAGTCGATGTGCTCGCGCAAGACATCGCCAGCGCCGTCGCGCGCCGATGCCAGTGCCTGTCGAATGAGGGCTGCAAGCTCGCTTGGTAGAGCTGATCGCAGCGCGTTGCCCATGGCCACGGCCAAGTTGCGCTGCCAGCGGGCATGGCCGATGCGGCGGATGGCGCTGCCTTCGGTGTGGCGCAAAAAATCAGCTTCGCTCCAGTGCCACAGCTCGAGCAGCGTGGCCTCGCCCAGCGGCGCGCGCGCATCGAAGTCGCTCAAGGCGCTGCGCTGCGCGTACTTGTTCCACGGGCACGCCAGTTGGCAGTCGTCGCAGCCATAGATGCGGTTGCCCATGGCCGCGCGAAATTCCTCGGGGATCACGCCGTCGTGCTCGATCGTCAGGTAGCTGATGCAGCGCCGGGCATCGAGCTGGTAGGGCGCCACGATGGCCTGCGTGGGGCACACATCGATGCACGCCGTGCAGCTGCCGCAATGCCCATCGACGGCGGGGGTTACGGGCAGCGCCAGGTCCACATAGATCTCGCCCAGAAAAAACATCGACCCCGCCTCGCGGTGCAGCGCCAGCGTGTGCTTGCCGCGCCAGCCGATGCCGCTGCGCGTGGCCAGCTCCACCTCGAGCACCGGCGCCGAATCGGTGAACACGCGGTGGCCAAACGGCCCGATGGCCTGCGCGATGCGATCGGCCAGCGTCTGCAGCCGAGCCCGCAACACCTTGTGATAGTCGCGGCCGCGGGCATAGATCGACACCGTGGCCTGATCGGGGGTTTGCAGCCGTCGCCATTCGATGGCTTGCCAGTCCTGCGCGACTGCCGCAGCGGGCTGGACACCGCCAGTCGCATCGGGTCGGGGCAGATAGTCCATGCGCGCCGTCAGCACGCGCAGCGTGCCCGGCACCAGTTCGGCTGGGCGTGCGCGCGTCATGCCGTGGCGCTCCATGTAATGCATGGAGCCATGAAAGCCCGCAGCCAGCCAGGCCTGCAGCGGCGCCTCAGCAGTGCTCAGGTCGATGTCGGCCACACCGATCTGGGAAAATCCCAACTCATCGGCCCAGCGCTGCACCTGAGGCCACAACTGCAACGCATCCAGCCCTGTTTGACCCGCACCCGCTGCGACCATGCACCCTCTCATCCGATACCCACGACCGGCATGCCGATCTTAGAAGCCCGCACGGTGCACTGGCCCGACGAAGCGGCATGCGCGGCGACCGCGCAGTGGCTGGCCGCTCGCAGTGGCATCGCTCGTGCCTTCATCGAGCTGCACGGCACGCTGGGCGCCGGCAAGACGACCTTCACCCGCCACCTGTTGCGCGCCCTGGGCGTCACCGGCCACGTCAAGAGCCCCACCTACGCGGTGGTCGAGCCGTACTGGACGGCAGCATTCGAGGTCTGGCACTTCGATTTCTATCGCTTCGAAGACCCGCAGGAATTCGAAGACGCCGGCTTTCGCGACATCTTCGCCAGCGACGGCTTGAAGCTCGCCGAGTGGCCCGAACGCGCCACCGGCTTGCTGCCCGTGTGCGATCTGCGCATCGAGATCTTTCTGAGCGAATCGCACGGTGCCGATGCGCACAGCGACACGCACCGCGAGGTGCGCATCGAAGCCCACACGCAGTTGGGCCTGCAACTGCTGGCTGATTGATGAAGCACCTCAAACCACCGTCAGTGAGCCTGCCGGATCGGCGTGCAGCCATCACCCGCATGGGTGCACTGGTGCTGCTGCTGGGCGCGAGCGAACTGGCACGCGGCGCGGCCATCGTCGCGGTGCGGGTGTGGCCGGCAGCCGACTACACGCGGGTGACCATCGAGTCCGACGGCGCCCTGTCGGCCCGGCATTTCATCGCCGAAAACCCCTCGCGGCTGGTCATTGATGTGGACGGCCTCGATCTGAGTGCCGAGCTGCGCGAGCTGATCGGCAAGGTGCAAGCCGACGACCCCTACATCGCGCAGGTGCGCATCGGCCAGTACCAGCCGCGCGTGGTGCGTCTGGTCATCGACCTCAAGCAGTCCGTCAAGCCGCAGTTGTTCTCGCTGCTGCCTGTTGCGGCCTACCGCAACCGCATGGTGTTCGACCTGTACCCCACCCACGAGCGCGACCCGCTGCTCGCGCTGATTGGCGAAAAAGGCGACTCCGGCGAGCAGGCCGCTCAATCGGTGCGCGATGCGCTGGGCGAATTCATCGGCCAGGTCGACCGCCCGGCGTCGGCCACCCGGCCCGACAAGCCGGCGAGTGCTGCCGCGCCCTCCCCCGCTGCCAGCGCGGTGGCGTCAGGCAAAGGCTCTGCCAGCGCACCACGCACCGAGCCGCCCGCCTCATCGGCCGGGCGTGTCAACCGGCTGGTGATCGTCGCGCTCGACCCCGGTCACGGCGGCGAAGACCCCGGCGCCATCGGCCCGAGCGGTCTGCGCGAAAAAGACGTCGTGCTGGCCGTGGCGCTGCAACTGCGCGACCGCCTGAATGAGGTGCCCGGCATGCGCGCCATGCTCACCCGAGACGCCGACTTCTTCGTGCCGCTGCAAGACCGCGTGCGCAAGGCGCGACGGGTGCAGGCCGACCTGTTCGTGTCGATCCACGCCGACGCCTTCTTCACGCCCCAGGCCCGCGGCGCGTCGGTCTTCGCGCTCAGCTCGGGCGCGGCCAGCAGCGCCACCGCACGCTGGATGGCCAACCGCGAAAACGCCGCCGACCTGGTGGGCGGCATCAACGTGAAGGCCAAGGACGCCGAAGTCATGCGCGCCCTGCTCGACATGAGCACCACCGCGCAGATCAAGGACAGCCTGAAGCTCGGCAGCGAGGTGCTGGGCCAGATCGGCCGCATCGGCAAGCTGCACAAGAGCAGCGTCGAGCAAGCCGGCTTCGCCGTGCTCAAGGCGCCCGACATCCCGTCCATCCTGGTCGAAACCGCCTTCATCTCGAACCCCGAGGAAGAAGCCAAGCTGCGCGATGAGCGATATCAGGCGCAGTTGGTGGAGGCGTTGACGGTGGGGATCAAGCGGTACTTTGCGAGGAATCCGGCGTTGGCGAGGACCAGGGGGACCTGAGGGGTTCCTGGTCAGGGTGTTCTCTGGGCGAGAGCCCGCCGGGTCTTGCTTGCCGCAGCGCTGGTTCCCTGCGGGAGAGCCCGCCGGGTCTCGGCCCGGCTGCCGAGTGGCTTTGGCTCCGCCGAAACTTACCCGCCAGCCGGGGCGGACTCCCGGCGCGGTCTAACGCAAAGAACCCCCTCGCGGGCAGCGAACAAGACCCAGCGCGGTTCAACGCAAAGAACCAGCCATCAACCCAGTCGCTTGCGCCCTGCCCGCCAACTCCCCACCAACACCAGTGCACCGGGGATGAAGATGGCGCTCCAGATGATCTTGTCCAGATTGGCCTTGATCCAGGGAATGTTGCCAAACAGATAGCCGGCCGTCGTCAGGCCACCCACCCAGAGCAAGGCGCCGACCACGTCGTACACGATGAACTTCGCGCGGTTCATCTGTGCCACGCCGGCCACAAAGGGGGCGAAGGTGCGCACGAAAGGCATGAAGCGACCGGCAACCAAGGTGATACCGCCGTATTTCTCGTAAAAGCCATGGGCCTGCTCAAAGGCCCGCTTGTTGAACCAGCGAGAGTTTTCCCACTGGAACACCCTGGGGCCGAAGTAGCTGCCCACCGCGTAGTTGGTCTGATTGCCGAGGATGGCCGCCGCGATCAGCAGCGTCATGGCAATGGGCAGGCTCATGAGCCCGGTGCCGCACAGCGCGCCCACCACGAACAACAGCGAATCTCCGGGCAGGAAGGGCATCACCACCAGACCGGTCTCGGCGAAGATGATGGCAAACAGCAAGGCATAGACCCAGAACCCATAGGCCTGCACGAAGTTGGCCAGATGCACGTCGACGTGAAGGATGAAGTCGATCAAGGTCGCGAAGATTTCCATGGGCGCGGATTATGGTTGGCACCCTGTGACAGGGCGTTTCTACAATCGATCGATGAATGCCCGTGGGCCCCACACAACGCGCCGGCCGATCCGGGAACTGCCCGATGAACTGATCAGCCAGATCGCCGCGGGCGAGGTGGTCGAGCGCCCGGCATCGGTGGTGCGTGAACTGGTCGACAACGCGCTCGACGCAGGGGCCGGCGAAGTCACCTTGAAGCTCGCCGGCGGGGGCATCCGCGCGGTGCTGGTCGAAGACGATGGTCACGGCTTGCCCGCGGCCGAGCTGCCACTGGCGCTGCGCCGTCACGCCACCAGCAAGATCGGCTCGCTGCTCGATCTGGAGGGCGTGGTCACCATGGGCTTTCGCGGTGAGGCGCTGGCCGCCATCGCCTCGGTGGCCGAGGTCTCGATCGCCAGCCGCACCGCCGATGCTGCGCACGCGCAGCGGCTCGATGCGCGTTCGGGCGAGCTGTCGCCGGCTGCACGCGCCGTGGGCACCAGCGTCGAGGTGCGCGAACTGTTCTTCAACACGCCGGCGCGACGCAAATTCCTCAAGACCGAGTCGACCGAGCTCGCCCACTGCGTCGAAGCCGTGCGCCGCCACGCGCTGGCCCGCTGCGACGTGGGCTTTGCGGTGTGGCACGAAGGCAAACTGGTGCAGCAATGGCGCCGCGCCGACCCCGACGCACGGCTGGCCGATGTGCTGGGCAACGATTTCATCGAAGACAGCCGCGCGGTGGCGCTCGATCTCGGCGTGCTGCGCATCAGCGGGCGCGCCGGCACTCCCGCCTCGGCACGCAGCCGAGCCGACCAGCAATACGTCTACGTCAACGGCCGCTTCGTGCGCGACAAGCTGATCGCCCACGGCGTGCGCAGCGCCTACGAAGATGTGCTGCATGGCGGTCGTCAGCCGGCCTATGTGCTGTTCATCGACATCGCGCCCGACCGGGTGGACGTGAACGTGCACCCGACCAAGATCGAGGTCCGATTTCGCGATTCGCGCGAGGTCCATCAGGCCGTGCGCCGCGCGGTCGAGGCGTCGCTCGCCGGAGTGTCTGGCGCAGGGTTGCCCCAAGCCACTGAAGCGACAGGTGCGCTGCCTGAGGCGTTCGGCAACTGGCCTGGATCGAATGGGACTGCGGCATCAAGCGGCTTCGGCACACCGCAACCCAACGCGAGCTGGCGCGGCGCCGTGCCCACGGCCGCGCAGGTCAACCTCAGCCTTCAAGAAGCGGCGGTGCTCTATGCGCAGGAACCCGCCGCGCCATGGGCCACCGCGGGTCTGCGTCCGAGTGACGCCGCACCCGCCGGCACCTGCGAGGCACCCGCGCCAGACACCAACGGCTGGCCGCTGGGCAAGGCCATCGCGCAGGTGGCCGGCATCTATGTGCTGGCCGAAAACGCGCAGGGGCTGGTCATCGTCGACATGCACGCCGCGCATGAGCGGGTGGTCTACGAGCGGCTCAAGGCGAGCCTGGCCAGCTCGCGCATCGAAGCGCAACCATTGCTGATCCCCGCCACCTTTTCGGCCACGGCCGCCGAGATCGCCACCGCCGAGGCGCACGCCGACACGCTGCGCACGCTCGGGCTGGACTTGTCACCGCTGTCGCCCACGGTGCTGGCGGTGCGCTCGCAGCCGGCCGCGCTGGCCGGTGGCGACGTGATCGAGCTCGCACGCAGCGTGCTAGGCGAGCTGGCCGAGCACGATGCCAGCAGCGTGGTGCAGCGCGCACAGCACGAGGTGCTGTCGACCATGGCGTGCCACGGCGCGGTGCGCGCCAACCGAGCGCTCACGCTCGACGAGATGAACGCGCTGCTGCGCGACATGGAGCGCACCGAGCGCGCTGATCAATGCAATCATGGTCGCCCGACCTGGCGGCAGATCACACGGCGCGAACTCGACGCGCTGTTCTGGCGCGGACGCTGATGCGACGTTCGCGCACCGCACAAGCACACACACCGACTGGACCCGATGGCCACACTGAAGCTCAAACCCAAACGCCCCGGCACGCCGACGCCGCAGCGCGCCTCGCGTCCACCCATCCGAGGCATGGGAGCAGGCGTGAGCAAGCGGCCCACGCTGGCAGGCAAGCAATCCGAGCGAGCCCAGCGCGATGAGCGCCCGGTGAGTTCGACCGAGCGCCGCCCGAGCCGGCCCGGCGAATGGCCCGACTCGCGCCCCCAGCAGCGTGGCGACCGGCGCGACGTGCCGGCCCCGCGTGCGCAAGGCGAGCGCCGCGACCCGAACGAAAAACCCCAGCAACGCGGGTCGCAAGCGTCCTACGGCCGGCCGAACGACCGCCAGGACCACCGTGCGCCGCAAGGCCGCCCGGGCCCCCGCCCGCACGAGCCGCAAAGCGACCGCCCGCAAACCCGTCCGTACCAGGGGCAAGACAACCGGCCTCAGGGCCGTCCCGACGATCGCCGCAACGAGCGGCAGGACCCGCGGTTCAACGACCAAGCGCGCGACGCGCAAGGCGAGCGCCCGTTCGACCGCCCGCCCATCATCGGCACGCCGCGCCCCGGATCGGCGACGGTGAGCCCGTCAGAGCGGCAGCACTTCGTTCCGCCTCAGCGCCAGCACGAGCACGGGCACGGGCACGAACAGCGCCGCCCGATCGCCCAGCGTCCAGCACCGAATCGTGGCCGTCATCACGACGACGATGACGACGACGACTTCAACGAGCCCGCACCACACGCGCCAGGCAGCGTGCGCTTGTCCAAGCGCATGAGTGAGCTGGGCATGGCCTCGCGTCGCGAAGCCGACGAGTGGATCGAAAAGGGCTGGGTGCGCGTGGACGACCACATCGTCAAGGAACTCGGCTCGCGGGTGCAGCCCGATCAGCGCATCACCATCGATGCGCGGGCCAAGTTCGCTCAGGCCCAAAAGGTCACCGTGATCATCAACAAGCCCATCGGCTACGTCAGCGGTCAGGCCGAAGACGGCTACGAGCCGGCGATGGTGCTGGTGCTGCCCGAAAACCAGTGGCGCGAAGACCACTCCGGCACACGCTTTTTGCGCGAGCACCTGCGCAGCCTGGTGCCGGCCGGCCGACTCGACATCGACTCGATCGGCCTGCTGGTGCTCACGCAAGACGGGCGCATCGCCAAGCAACTGATCGGCGAAGACAGCGCCATCGAAAAGGAATACCTGGTGCGCGTGAGCGGCCCAAGCGGCGACGGCCCGGCGAGCCGCGTGCTGTCGGAAGAAGGCCTCGCGCTGCTGCGCCACGGCCTCGAACTCGACGGCGAGGCGCTCAAGCCGGCCACGGTGGAGTGGCTCAACGACGACCAGCTGCGCTTCGTGCTGCAAGAAGGCAAGAAGCGCCAGATCCGCCGCATGTGCGAGGCCGTCGGCCTCAAAGTGACCGGCCTCAAGCGCGTGCGCATCGGCAGCGTGATGCTGGGTGACCTGCCAGTCGGTCAGTGGCGCTATCTGCGGGGTGACGAGGGCTTCGCCGAGCCGCAGCCCGCCGCATAGATACACTGACTGCATGTATTCACGCGGGCGCTGACATGGTCACTTCCATCCGACTCGACCCGGCCATCGAAAAGCGGCTGGACCACCTGGCCGCCCAGACCGGGCGCACCAAGGCTTACTACCTGCGCGAGCTGGTTCAAAACGGGCTGGAAGACCTGGAAGACTTCTACCTGGCCGCGCAAACGGTCGAGCGCGTGCGCAAGGGCGAAGAGCGCGTGTTCACACTCGACGAAGTGGAGCGCGACCTTGGTCTGGCGGATTGAGCTGACGGCCAGCGCCGTCAAGCAACTCGCCCGACTCGACAAGACCGAAGCCCGCCGCGTCACGACGTTTCTTCGTCAGCGGCTGGCCACACTCGACGACCCGCGCGCCACCGGCAAGGCGCTGAGTGGCCCGCAACTGGACACCTACTGGCGCTACCGCGTGGGCGACTACCGAATCATCTGTGACATCAAGGACGACACCCTGTGCATTCTCGTGATCGAGCTGGGCAACCGGCGCGAGATCTACCGTTGAAGCGGGGTGCTGCGCGTGAGTGACCGCCTTGCTGCCTCCGTCCCTTCCATCATCACCGGCGTGCTGTGTCTGGCCGGTCCCACCGCTTCGGGCAAGACCGCGGCCGCGCTGGCGATTGCGCAGGCGCTGGCCGAGCAGCCCAACCCGCGTGGCGTCGAGATCATCAGCGTCGATTCGGCGCTGGTCTACCGCGGCATGGACATCGGCACGGCCAAGCCCAGCGCAGCCGAACTGGCGCAGGTGCCGCATCACCTGATCGACATCATCGATGCGGCCGAGTCGTACTCGGCGGCGCGCTTCGTGACCGACGCGCAGCGGCTGGCCGGCGAGATCCGCGCGCGCGGCCACCTGCCGCTGCTGGTGGGCGGCACCATGCTGTACTTCAAGGCGCTGTTCGAGGGGCTCGACGCGATGCCCGCGGCCGACCGCGCGGTGCGTGCCGCGCTGGATGCGCAGTGCGAGCGCGAGGGCCTGTATTCGCTGTACCGCGAACTGCAAAAGGTCGACCCCGTGACAGCCGCGCGACTCAAACCGGCCGACCGGCAGCGCATCGGCCGCGCGCTCGAGGTCTACCGCGTGAGCGGCCAGCCGCTGTCGTCGTTCCATCACGAGAAGGTCGCCGTCGAGACGCCGCCGCTGATCTCGCTGGAGCCGACCGATCGCGCCTGGCTGCACCAGCGCATCGAAGATCGTTTTGCGCACATGCTCGACGCGGGCCTGGTCGACGAGGTCGAATCGCTGATGAATCGCGGCGACCTGCACGCCGACATGCCATCGATGCGCTGCGTGGGCTACCGGCAGGTCTGGGAGGCGCTGGAAGCCGGCGACCTGTCTGAACTGCCCGAGCGCGGCATCGCCGCCACGCGGCAGCTGGGCAAGCGGCAACTCACCTGGTTGCGCAGCATGCCGCAGCGGCATGTCCTGGCCTGCGATGCGGCCGATGCGCAGGCGCAGGTGGTGGCGCTGGCGCGGCAACTGATCGCCGGCATCGCACCGTGAGCGTGGAACCACCAAGCTCTGCAGCACCGCCGCTGCTGCATGTGCGTGGCCTGTGCAAGGACTACGGCAGCGAGCAGGTGTTTGCCGATGTTAATCTGCAAGTCTCGCGCGGCGAATTCGTCGCCATCCTGGGCGAGTCGGGGGTGGGCAAGTCGACGCTGCTCAACTGCATTGCCGGGCTCGACCACGCACCGGCCGGATCGGTGCACATCGCGGGCACCGAGATCACGGCGCTCACCGAGTCGGCGCAGGCGCTGTTTCGGCGGGCGCATCTGGGCTTCGTGTTCCAGGCCTTTCACGTGCTGCCGCATCTGAGCGTGGCGCACAACGTGGGTCTGCCACTGCTGCTGCAAAAACAGCCCGATGACGAGCGCGTGCGCGAGGTGCTCGAGGCGGTGGGGCTGCAGGGCCTGGCCCACCGCTTGCCCCAGACCCTGTCGGGCGGCCAGTTGCAGCGCGTGGCCATTGCGCGCGCGCTGGTGCACCGCCCCCAGCTGATCCTTGCCGATGAGCCCACCGGCAACCTCGATCCGGCCACCGCCGAGCGCGTGATGGACCTGCTGTCGGCTCAGGTGCGCACCCAGGGTGCGGCCTGCGTGCTGGTAACGCACTCGCGCGCCGCCGCCGAGCGCGCCGACCGCGTGCTCACGCTCACCAGCCGCGGCATGGTCGATTGCGCCGAGGCCGCGTCGATTCGTCTGCCCGACTGAGCGGCCCGATGTTCTCGCTGCTGCGCCACCTGAGCTGGCCCGAGTGGCGTCACCACCCGTGGCGCCAGCTGGCCGCGCTGCTGGCCATCGTGCTGGGCGTGGCGCTGGCGTTTTCGGTGCACCTCATCAACCAGTCGGCGCTCGGCGAGTTCAGCGCCGCGGTGCGCTCCATCAACGGCCAGCCCGATTTCGAGCTGCGCGGCCAGCGCGGCGGCTTTGACGAAGCGCTCTACGAGCGCGTGGCGCGGCACCCCGACATCGCACTGGCCAGCCCGGTGATCGAGGTCGAGACCCAGGCGATCACGGTCGATGCACCCGAGGGGGCGAAGCGCGTGCCACTGCGCGTGCTGGGCATCGACGCGCTGGTGGCCGCGCCCATGTCACCGGCGCTGTGGCCCGAGCTGTCGAAAGCGAAGTCTGGCAGCGACAAGCCCGATCGCCTCGGCCTGTTCGATCCGCGCGCGGTGTCGCTCAACGCGTCGGCACGCCAGCGGCTGGGCGCCGTCGACTCGGTGAGACTGCTCACGAGCGCAGGCAGCACCACGCTGCGCGTGCAAGGCAGCGTGTCTGCGGGCGGGCCGCCGCTGGCGGTGATGGACATCGCCGGCGCGCAAGTCGAGTTCGCCATGCTGGGCCGGCTCAGCCGCATCGATGTGCGCCTGCAGCCCGGGGCCGAGCGCGACGCGGTGATCGCGTCGCTGAATCTGCAAGATTTCGCTGCCCAAGGCGTGCGCGCAAGCTCGCCCGACGAGGCGGCCGAGCGGGTGTCGAACATGTCACGCGCCTACCGCATCAACCTCACGGTGCTGGCGCTGGTGGCGCTGTTCACCGGCGCCTTTCTGGTGTTTTCCATCCTGTCGCTGTCGGTGGCGCAGCGCTTGCCACAGCTGGCACTGCTGGGCGTGCTCGGTCTGGGCGCGCGCGATCGGCTGCGCCTGGTGCTGGCCGAGTCGGCGGTCCTCGGCACGCTGGGCAGCGCGCTCGGCTTGGCACTGGGCACCGCGCTGGCCGCCACAGCGCTCCATCTGCTGGCAGGCGATCTGGGCGGCGGCTACTTTCCCGGCGTGGCGCCCAGCCTGCACTTCAGCGTGCCGGCGGCGCTGGCCTATGGCGCGCTGGGCGTGGTGGCCGCACTGATCGGCGGCTGGCTGCCCGCACGCGAGGCCCAGCGGCTGGCGCCCGCGCAGGCGCTCAAGGGTCTGGGCGATGCCGGCGCGTCGGCCGGCGTGGCCTGGTTCGGCCCCGCGCTGATCGTGCTGGCGCTGGCGCTGCTGCTGGCGCCGCCCATCTTCGGCATGCCGCTGGCGGCCTATGTGTCGGTCGCGCTGCTGCTGCTGGGCGGCATCGTCGTCGTGCCTGCGGGCGTCGGGCTGCTGCTGCGTGTCACCCGGCCGCCCGGCCACGCGCTGGCGCTGCTGGCCGTCGAACGCGCACGCCACCAGCGGCGCACCGCCACCGTCGCCGTGGCCGGCGTGGTGGCCAGCCTCGCGCTGTCGGTGGCGTTGACGGTGATGGTGGCGAGCTTTCGCGATTCGATCACCGTGTGGCTGGACACCGTGCTGCCAGCCGATCTGTATGTGCGCGCCGCGTCGTCGGTGGGCGGCAGCGACGTCATCACGCTGGCGCCGTCGTGGGTTGACGCGGCAGCGGACGTGGCCGGCGTGTTGCGGGTCGAGACGCTGCGCGTGACCTCGGTGCAGATCGACCCGTCGCTGCCCGCAGTGGCGCTGATCGCCCGCCCGCTCGTCGAGCCCGCACGCGCGCTGCCGCTGGTGGGCGATCTGGTGGCGCTGCCCGCAGGCGAGACGGCGGCCTATGTGAGCGAGGCCATGGTGCTGCTGTACGGCGCCGAGGCCGGCCAGCGGCTGGACTTGCCTTTGCCCGACGGCCGGCGAACGACGGTGTTCGTGCGTGGCGTGTGGCGCGACTACGCGCGCCAGCACGGCGCGGTGGTGCTGGCCACGGTTGACTGGCAACGGCTGACCGGCGACACGCGCATCAACGACGCCGCGCTGTGGTTGCGCCCCGGCGCCGATGCGGCTGCGGTGCAGCGCGCCCTGCGCGAACTGGCCAGCCGCCACGGCATGAATGGCGAGCTGCTCGAGTTCGCCTCACCGGGCGAGATCCGTGCGCTGTCGCTGCGCATCTTCGACCGCAGCTTTGCGGTGACCTACTGGCTGCAGGGCGTGGCAATTGCCATCGGCCTGTTCGGCATCGCGGCGAGTTTTTCAGCGCAGGTGATGGCCAGACGCAAGGAGTTCGGTCTGCTTGCCCACCTGGGCCTCACACGCCGTCAGGTGCTCACGGTGGTGACGGCCGAAGGCGCGGTGTGGACTGCCGTGGGCGCGCTGCTGGGCCTGGGTCTGGGCATCGCGGTGAGCGTGGTGCTGGTGAAGGTCGTCAACCCGCAGAGCTTTCACTGGACGATGGACCTGCTGCTGCCGTGGTCGCGGCTGGCGATGCTGTGCGCTGCGGTGATCGCCGCCGGCACGCTCACCGCCGGCCTGGCCGCGCGACGCGCCGCCAGCCGCAGCATGGCGCTGTCGGTCAAGGAAGACTGGTGAGGCTCAAGCCCCCGGCGGCGCGGTGAACAGCTTGGCCGCACGGCCCTTGAGCTCCAGCAGCTCGCTGGCCGTGACCGAATACTTGCCCGTGAGCACATCGACATCGACGCGAAACTCGATCTCCTTGCCCTTGTAGGACAGCAGACCCGAGGTGAACTCGTAGTCCTCGCTGTCGGCGGGCAGGCCATCGTCGTCGAGGTCGTGATCCTCGTAGAGCACGTCGCGGATCTCGCCGCTGGCCAAATCGAGCGTGCCGGTCGACTTGATGATGGTTTCGGACAGCTCGTCAAACAGGGAAATGGACACCATCAGATTCAAATTTGCTCTCCTTGACGGCGCGCGAGGCACTTGCCACGCATCCGGTGCCGTGCGCACGGCGCGCCAGACCACCTTCGGATTGTCGACGCTCCACGGCTGCACTTTGTGGGCATCAGGGCTGCCGAGTGGGTGCTTTTGGCTTTGTGCAGCCTGGGCAGTGGTGGGGGCTGGATCAGGCCCTTGCTAAATTTTTGATCTTGCTCTGTTTGCAACGGACCAAAGCCGCTGAAAATGAGGCCAGTTGCATTTAATCCCCTCGATGCAGTTGAGGCACCCTTCCATGTCAATGATCACCGTCAAGAACCTTCTCGCCCAAAAGACTCAGCGCGAAATCCGCCACGTGGTGGCCACCGACTCCGTACTCACGGTGCTTGAGTTGATGAAAGAGCACACCATCCGCTCGGTGGTGGTGCTCGATGATGCGGGCCATTTGATTGGCATTGCGTCAGAGCGCGACTGTGCTCTCAAGGTCTTGCTCAAGGATCTCAAGGCAGCCGACACCCGGGTCAGCGACATCATGACCACCGACGTGATCACGGTCTCCCCGGAGAACACCGTCGACGACTGCATGCACCACATGTCCACCAAGAGCATCCGTCACCTGCCCGTGTGCAAGGACAACAAGGTCGTCGGCATGGTGTCGGTCGGCGATGTGGTGAAAGAACTGATCCGCCATCAGGCCGAACTCATCGGCTACCTTGAGGGCTATATCCGAGGGCGCGTGGCGGGCTGATCCGGGATCGAGCGCAGTGCCCGACCCACAGCTCATCGATCGCATCCGCGAGGCCATCGAATGGGCAGCGCTGGGCATCGAGATCCTCGGGGCGGTGGTGATCTTTGCAGGCGTGATGCGTGTTGCGTTCACGCGAGGCACGGTTCGTTTCCTGCTGAAGCAAGGTGAGCCGGGCGACTACGAAAGCTATAAGCACCAGTTGGGCCGCTCGCTGCTGCTGGGACTGGAGTTCCTGGTCGCCGCTGACGTGGTCAGAACGGTGGCACTCGAGCCCACCCTAGGCAATGTGGCGGTGCTCGGACTGCTGGTGCTGGTCAGGACCTTCCTGAGCTGGACGCTGACCGTGGAGATCGAGGGCCGCTGGCCCTGGCAGCCGCAGAAGTCTGAAACGACTCCCAGCGGAACCGCAGATCTGCGCAAGCCATCAGATTGAGACCGCTGCGTCTTTGGGGGCGAGTGCCGTGCGGCCTCGTCGCTCAAGGCTCACATGAGGTGGGCAGCATGCCCGCAAGCTTGGAGTCGCCGTACGTTCGCAACACCTGCGAAATGACCCCTGATAGCCGTCCAACCAGTTGGACTGTTTGGATTTGGCTTGCACATGCGTGGCATGGCTCATCAACGACTGCAAGGCCTCGAGCGATTCCCAGTAGTAAACGGTGGCGAGCAACCCGTTCGTGGTGTTCTCCACGACTCCTCGCCCAGATACCCGGGCGTTGCCTTCGCGGCCTGGGCAATCTCCCCGTCGAGGCGATGGAACTCCTCGTCCCAGTTGCCTTTGGCGAAGATGAAAGTCGCTGAGTGCATGGAAGGCTAGAGGTGGTTGTGAAATGAAAAACGGGCCGCGAAGGCCCGTTTTCACTACATCGTTGGCGGAGTGGACGGGACTCGAACCCGCGACCCCCGGCGTGACAGGCCGGTATTCTAACCAACTGAACTACCACTCCAAAGCGCGTCTTGCGATGCGCAGCGGGTTTCCAGATTGCTCTGCAAGCCCCGCCAAACTTGGCGTCCCCTAGGGGATTCGAACCCCTGTAATCACCGTGAAAGGGTGGTGTCCTAGGCCTCTAGACGAAGGGGACATGTCTTCGCCACATCTTGAACTGCGCGCCACCTTGGATCAGCCTTTGACTGCCAGTCTTTGGTGGAGGTAAGCGGGATCGAACCGCTGACCTCTTGCATGCCATGCAAGCGCTCTCCCAGCTGAGCTATACCCCCATTTGATACCTCGGGTACCCCTTGGGACAACGTCACCAAAAAACCTCTTTGATGACGTTCGCGCTGTTCAAGCGAGTCCGAGAGTGTAGCCCGGTTTTTCAGCCGATAGGCAACCTGTGAAGCACAACTTCACGAGGAAAAAGCTCAAGCACCGCATCGATGGACGGCGTTTGCGCGCGGCCGCAAACCAGCACGCGAACGGCATGCGCCAATTGCGGCATCTTGATGCCGTGTGCGGTGATGACGTCCTTGATGGCAACGCCCAGCGCGGCCTTCGACCACTCAACGTTTGACAGGCGCCCACGAAGATCGACCAGGGCCGGCTTGATGGTTTCGGTGACGTGCGCCGCGAGGTCTTCTTGCCTCGGCTCGATGTGCACGAAATACATCGTCAGCCAGTCGGCCAACTCGACAGTGGTCGCGCAGCGGTCCTTGAACACGGCGCACATCCGCGCGAGGCGTTCATCAGCCGCAACCTCAACGCCTCGCGACGCGAAACGCAACGCCACATGGCCCGCCAGCTCGTCGTCAGGCATCGCCTTCAGGTAATGGGCGTTGACCCAGTTGAGCTTGGCCGCATCCCACTGCGCCGGGCTTTTGGCCAGATGCTGGCCATCGAACCAGCCGACCAGCTGCTCGCGGCTGAAGATCTCATCGTCGCCATGGCTCCAGCCCAGGCGCGACAGGTAATTGATCATGGCCTCGGGCAAGTAGCCGGCGTCTTCGTACTGGGTGACGCTGACCGCGCCATGGCGCTTGGACAGCTTGTCGCCATCGGGCCCGAGGATCATCGGCACGTGGCCGTACACCGGCAATTCGGCGCCCAGTGCGCGCAGGATGTTGATCTGCCGCGGCGTGTTGTTGACGTGGTCATCGCCGCGGATCACGTGGCTGATCTGCATGTCCCAGTCGTCGACCACGACGCAGAAGTTGTAGGTCGGCGTGCCGATGACGCTGGCCTCATTGACGCTGGCGCGCGCGATGACCAGGTCATCGAGTTCGGCGTTCGAGATCGTGATCGGGCCCTTGACCATGTCGACCCAGGTGACAACGCCGTCGACCGGATTGCGAAAGCGCACCACCGGCCGCACGCCCTCGGGCACCGCCGGCAATGTCTTGCCGGGTTCGGGACGCCAGCGGCCGTCGTAGCGCGGCTTTTCGCCGCGTGCGCGCTGGGCCTCACGCATGGCATCGACCTCGGCCGGCGAGCAGTAGCAAAGATAGGCCGATCCGGCCTGAAGCATCTGGCCGATCACCTTGCGGTAACGCTCGATGCGCTGCATCTGGAAGAACGGGCCCTCGTCGTGATCGAGCTCGAGCCACTTCATGGCCGCGATGATCTGCTCGACCGCCTCTTGCGTGGAGCGGGCCTCGTCGGTGTCTTCCACCCGCAAGATGAAGTCACCTCCGTGGTGACGCGCGAATGCCCACGAGAACAGCGCGGTGCGCGCGGTGCCCAGATGCAAAAAGCCCGTGGGCGACGGTGCGATGCGGGTGCGAACTTTTCGGGTCATCGGAAACTTTGGGTCAAGTGAGATTCACAGCGAGTCCAGGCCGCGCAGCAGATCGGTCTTGAGGTCTTCGACGTCGTCGAGCCCCACTGCCACACGCACCATGTTTTGCGTGATGCCGGCGGCCTGTCGCTGCTCCTCGCTCAAGCGGCCATGCGAGGTGCTCGCCGGGTGCGTGATGGTGGTCTTGGTGTCGCCCAGGTTGGCGGTGATCGAACACACCTGCGTGCTGTCGATCACGTGGAAGGCCGCCTTGCGCTGCGCGGCAGCATCACCTGCAGGCGATGACTTGACGGTGAACGACAGCACGGCACCTCCGCTGCCCGACTGCTGCGCCATCGCCAGGGCGTGTTGCGGGTGCGACGCCAACCCGGGATAGAACACGCGTTCGATGCACGGGTGCTGCTCGAGCCAGGTGGCCAGTTGCTGCGCGCGTCGGCTTTGCGCTTCCATGCGGATCGACAGCGTCTCCAGCCCCTTGAGCACCACCCAGGCGTTGAAGGGCGACAAGCTCATGCCCGAGCTGCGCATCACCGGCACGAACTTGTCGTTGATCAACTGCTCGGTGCCACACACGGCACCGGCCACCACGCGGCCTTGGCCATCAAGGTATTTGGTGCCCGAGTGGATGATCAGATCGGCGCCATATTCGACCGGGCGCTGCAGCGCGGGGGTGCAAAAGCAGTTGTCGACGGCGAGCAGCGCGTTCGCCTCGCGCGCCACATCAGCCAGCGCGCGGATGTCGCACACCTCGGTCAGCGGATTGGTGGGCGACTCGGCAAACAGCAGCCGGGTGGTGGGCCGCAGCGCAGCGCGCCACTCGGCCACATCGGTTTGCGACACGAAGCTGGTCTCGACGCCGAACTTGGCGAACTCGCGACCCAGCAAGGCGATGGTGGCGCCGAAGACGCTGCGCGAGCAGATGACGTGGTCGCCGGCCTGGAGCACCGCCATGGCGGTGAGCAGGATGGCCGACATGCCGCTCGATGTGGCGATGCAGGCCTCGGTGCCTTCCAGGGCGGCCAGCCGACGCTCGAACATGGTGACCGTGGGGTTGGTGAAGCGCGAATAGATGAAGGCTTCTTCTTCGTTGGCAAAGCGCGCGGCGGCGGTGGCCGCATCGGGCTGCACGAAGCTGCTGGTCAGAAACAGCGCCTCGGAGTTCTCGCCCCACACGCTGCGCGGCAGGCCTTCGCGCACGGCGAGCGTGTCTCGCCTCACGCCCTTGGGCAAGGCCACACGCGGAATGGTCTTCTTGGTGCTCATCAGGTGCGCTCCTCCTCGCCTTGCAGCGCCAGTCGCGAGCGGTTGGGTGACTCCTCTTCCGGTCGCTGTGAAGCCCGCTGCGTGGCGATGGCATCGAAGTCGGCCGCCGAGATGTCGCCGGTGATGTACTGGCCGTCGAAGCACGAGGCCTCGAAGCCCTGCACCGCCGGGTTGAGTGCACCGACCACACGCTTCATCGCGTTGACGTCTTGATAGATCAGCGCATCGGCGCCGATGAACTGCCGGATTTCTTCCATGGTGCGGTCGTGAGCCACCAGTTCGTCCGTGGTCGGCATGTCGATGCCATAGACGTTGGGAAAGCGCACGGGCGGCGCCGCCGAGGCCATGTAGACCTTGCGTGCCCCCGCCTCGCGCGCCATCTGAACGATCTCTTTCGAGGTGTTGCCACGCACGATCGAGTCATCAACCAGCAGCACGTTGCGGCCTTTGAACTCGACGCCGATGGCGTTGAGTTTCTGACGCACGGACTTCTTGCGCACGCCCTGCCCCGGCATGATGAAAGTGCGGCCCACATAGCGGTTCTTGACGAAACCCTCACGATAGGGTTTGCCTATCTTCTGGGCGAGTTGCATCGCTGAAGGCCGGCTCGATTCGGGGATCGGGATCACCACATCGATCTCGCTGGGCGGCATGGTCGAGATCAGCCGTTGAGCCAGCGTCTCGCCCATGTTCAGACGCGCCTGATACACCGAGATGCCGTCAATGACGGAATCGGGGCGTGCCAGGTACACGTACTCGAACATGCACGGATGCAGGCTGGGGTTTTCGGCGCACTGCCGCGCATGAACCCGGCCCTCGGGCGTGATGAAGATCGCCTCGCCGGGCGCCACATCGCGTGTGAGCACATGGCCCGTGCCCTCGAGTGCCACCGACTCGCTGGCCACCATCACCTGCCGGCCCTCGGGGGTGTCACCCTCGCCGAAGCACAGCGGCCGAATGCCGTACGGATCGCGAAATGCCAGCAAGCCGAATCCTGCAATCAGCGCCACCACGGCATATGAGCCCTTGAGGCGCTTGTGCACGGCGGCCACCGCATTGAAGATGGTCTCGGGCGTCAACGGTCGGTCGCGCGCGGCGGCCTCCAGCTCATGCGCAAGGATGTTGATGAGCACCTCGGTATCGCTGTCGGTGTTGATGTGGCGACGGTCGATGCGTGACAGTTCGTCCTTGAGGATGGGCGCATTGGTCAGGTTGCCGTTGTGAACCAGCACGATGCCAAAAGGCGCGTTGACGTAGAACGGCTGCGCCTCTTCCTCGCTGAAGGCATTGCCGGCCGTCGGATAGCGCACCTGGCCCAGGCCCACGTTGCCTGGCAGGTTGCGCATGTTGCGGGTGCGAAACACGTCACGCACCATGCCTCTGGCCTTGTGCATGAAGCAGCGCGAGTCCTGCATCGTGACGATGCCTGCGGCGTCCTGTCCGCGGTGCTGCAAGAGCAGCAAGGCGTCATAGATGAGCTGGTTGACCGGTGCCTTTGATATCACTCCAACGATGCCGCACATGTCATCCGTCTCCTGTGAAAACTCAGCGCTGGCCAATGACCGGCGCGATACATCCGATTGTCAGCCCGGGCAGGTGCGAGCTCATGCGCCAAAGCCGATCTGAGCGGGCAATGTGGGCGCGAGGCCGCTCAGCAACACCTTCAAGAACGCAGCACCGATGGACTGCTGCCACGCGGGTGATTCGGCCCAGGGCGTGCGAGTCACCACGGCCGCCAGCGCGAGCAACAGCACCAGACCTCGCAACGCGCCAAAGACGCCGCCCAGCAGTCGGTCCAGCCCCCCCAGCAGCGTGGCATGAACCAATGCCTTGAGCAGCCGTGACAGCAGCGCCCAGACCACCAGCGCGCACAGAAATGTCAGCGCAAAGGCTGCCGCGTGATTGAGCGGCGATCCGGGCACGCCCACCGGCACGTACGGCGCCACCATCACGGTCGCCCACTGTGCAGCGAAATAGGCCACGAACCAGCCCAGCAAAGACATCAGCTCGAACACCAACCCGCGCCACACGCCGACGGCCGTCGACAGCACCAGCACCACCAGCATCGCCACATCGAACCCGTTCCAGACGCTTGGCATGGGATGCCTTCATGCGCTGCGTTCGATCACGCAGCGGCCTGGCTCGAATCGGCTCAAAGCTTGAGGACCGCAGGTGCGACACCGGCCTCGCGCACGCGGGCGGCGGCCTTGTCTGCTTCGGCGCGGTTGGGAAACGGGCCGATGCGCACGCGGGTGCGCTTACCAGCGCCGGTCTCGACAGTCTGGGCATAGGTCTTCAGGCCGAGCTTTTCGAGCTTGAGCCGGATGTCGCGTGCCGAGGCCGGGTCGGCAAAGGCTCCCACCTGGACCACGAATCTGGGCTCGGCAGCAGACTGCGACGCGCTCTGTGATGCAGGCTTGGTCACCACGGCCGCGGTGCGCTCGGCCGATGCAGCGGGTGACGCCGCCACGGGCTTGGATGAAGGTGCAACGCTGGCAGCTTCAGCGGGTTCGGACGCCGAAACCGGCGAGGCAACGGCTGGCGATGGGACCTCCTTCACAGGCGCGGTCCCGATCACGGTTTCGTCAGCTGTGACCGAAGGTGCGAGCGGGGCTTTGGCGCTGTCTGGCTTGGGCGCCGGAAGCACCAGCGCGGGCGAATTGTCCTGCGGTGGAACCTCGATCGGTATGTCAACGGGGATTGGCCGCGGCTGCGACTCGAACAACAAGGGAAACCCGATCACGCCCAGGGTGACCAGGACCACCGCGCCGATGAGACGCTGACGGGTGCGGGTGCGAATCTTTTGCACTCCGTCAACCGGGGTGGCGGCAGCCGTCGGTGCATCGGAGTCGGCTTGCGCCTTGCGTTTGAAAAGACTCGACAGGGCCATGAGTGAAGGGCGTCGCCAGTGAAGTGGGAGAGGCCTGAGGTGATCTTCGCGGCAACAAGCCCCGCGGTCTCAGGGGCACCTGCATGACGCCTCAGGCGCCGTGCGCGCTGCCCAGACGGGGCACACCGTGCTTGAGCACCCCACCCACCGTCAGGAAAGACCCGAACACGACGATTCTATCTGTCGGGTCTGAGTGCAAGAGCGCTTGGCTGAGCGCTTGCTCAGGGGAGGAATGGGTCGAAACGGTCAGCGGACCAGGGCCCTTCAAGGAGAGCGTCTCGTGCAAGAACTTGAGCTGCTGCGCCGTGGCGGCTCGAGGCGATGGCAGGTCGGTGAAGCACCATGAATCGACGATGGGTGCCATGCGGCGAAAGATGGCTGCGAGGTCCTTGTCGTGCATGGCGCCGAACACAACATGGGTGCGCGGATGGAACCCCATGTGATCCAGGTTCTGTGCCAAGGCGGCCACCGCGTGCGGGTTGTGCGCCACATCGAGCACCAGCGTGGGCTGGCCGGGAACGATCTGAAAGCGCCCCGGCAGGTCCAGCGTGGCAAAGCCCTGACGCACCGACTGCGCCGTGATGGGCAGGCGATCGCCCAGCGACTCGAACGCCGCCAGCGCACCCGACGCGTTGTTGAGCTGATTGGCGCCGCGCAGCCCCGGATAGGCCAGGCCGTTGAAGCGCTTGCGGCGCCCCGCCCAACCCCATTGCTGTTTGTCGCCGGCGTGGTTGAAATCGACGCCGAAGCGCCACAGTTCAGCGCCCACCACAGCGGCTTGCTCGAGCACGCTTTGCGGCGGTAAGGGATCGCTCACGATCACCGGCCGCCCCGCCCTCATGATGCCGGCCTTCTCGCGGCCGATGGACTCGCGATCGGGACCAAGAAACTCGGTGTGGTCGAGGTCAATGCTGGTGATCACGGCGCAGTCGGCATCGAACACGTTGACCGCATCGAGCCGCCCGCCCAGGCCGACCTCGAGGATGACCAGATCGAGTGGTTCCAGCGACAACAGCCGTGCGATGGCCAGTGTGGTGAATTCGAAGTAGGTCAGGCTGATGTCGCCACGGGCCGCCTCGACGGCCTCGAAGTGTTCAAGCAAGGCCGCCTGGCTCACCATCGCCCCGTTCACCCGGCAGCGTTCTTCGAAGTGCACCAGATGTGGCTTCGAATACAAGCCCACCCGATAGCCGGCGTGCAAGGCGATCGACTCGAGCATGGCGCAGGTCGAGCCCTTGCCGTTGGTGCCGGCCACGGCCACCAGGGGCACGTTGAAACTCAGCCCCAGACGCGAACGAACCTGCTCGACACGCTGCAGGCCCATGTCGATTTCCGTGGGGTGCAGTTGCTCGCAGCGGGCCAGCCAGCCGGCCAGCGTGGTGGGCAGTGATGTCAAGCGCGATCAGGCCAGCGCGTCGGCGCTTTGCCGCTGCAAGATGGCGATCATTCGCGCAATCGAAGTGCGCAGCTCGCGACGGTCAACGATCATGTCGATCGCGCCGGTGTGCAGCAGGAATTCAGCGCGCTGGAAGCCCTCGGGCAGTTTCTCGCGCACGGTGTTTTCGATCACCCGCGGCCCGGCAAAGCCGATCAAGGCCTTGGGCTCGGCGATCACCACATCACCCATGAAGGCGAAGCTGGCGGACACACCGCCCATCGTGGGATCGGTCAGCACGCTGATGTAAGGCAGGCCCGCCTTGGCCAAACGCGTGAGCGCGGCGTTGGTCTTGGCCATTTGCATCAGGCTCAGCAGGCCTTCTTGCATGCGAGCGCCGCCGGTGGCGGTGAAGCTGATGAAGGCGGTCTTTTGCTGCACGGCGGTCTCGACCCCGCGCACAAAACGCTCACCCACCACCGAACCCATCGAGCCGCCCATGAACTGGAACTCGAAGCACGCCGCCACCACCGGCAGGGTGTGGATCGCACCGCCAAAAACGATCAGCGCATCGGTCTCGCCAGTGTTCTCGAGGGCTTCTTTCAGGCGCTCGGGGTACTTCTTGCTGTCCTTGAACTTCAGCGCATCGACGGGCACGATCTCCTGGCCGATCTCGTAGCGGCCCTCGGGGTCGAGAAAGGCGTCAAGGCGCGCTCGCGCGCCGATGCGGTGATGGTGGCCGCACTGGGGACACACATTGATGTTTTGCTCGAGGTCGGTCTTGTAGAGCACCGTCTCGCATGACGGGCACTTGATCCACAGACCCTCGGGCACCGTGCGGCGCTCGCTGGGGTCGGTCTGCTGGATCTTGGTGGGCAGCAGTTTTTCGAGCCAGCTCATGCGGTCGCAACCTCCACAGCGTCAAGGGCCACACGGATGTCGGCGATGAACCGGCCCGCCGCGGCTGGCGCCGCATCGGGTGTCTGGACTTCGAGCAACTGCACCAGCGCTGAGCCAATGACCACCGCATCGCAAAGCGCCGCCACGGCACGCGCGGTGGCCGCATCGCGGATGCCAAAGCCCACACCCACTGGCACATGCACATGCTGCCGGATGCGCGGCAGCATGGCCGCCACACCGCTCACGTCGAGGTGGCCAGCGCCGGTGACACCCTTGAGCGACACGTAGTACACGTAGCCGCTGGCCACACGGCCGACCTGCGCCATGCGCTGTTCGGTCGATGTGGGTGCCAGCAGGAAGATCGGATCCATCTGGTGGCTGTGCAAGGTGCGGGCAAACGCCTCGCACTCTTCGGGTGGGTAATCGACCACCAGCACACCGTCGACGCCGGCGGCTTTCGCGTCGGTCACGAACCGGTCGACGCCGTAGCGTTCGATCGGGTTGGCGTAGCCCATCAGCACCACCGGCGTGGCCGGGTTGCGTTCACGAAAGCGCCGCACGTAACCCAGCACGTGGGCCATGCCGATGCCACGCGCCAGCGCGCGCTCGGCGGCGCGCTGGATCACCGGACCGTCGGCCATCGGGTCAGAAAACGGCACACCGAGTTCGATCACGTCGGCACCCGCATCGGCCATCGCCCACATGATCTCGACGGTGCTGTCAGCGTGCGGATCGCCGGCGGTGATGAAGGGGATGAGCGCCTTGCGGCCATCGCGCTTGAGCGACTCGAAAGTGGTGGCGATGCGGCTCATTTGGGACCTTTCATGGCGAACTCGGAGCCGCCCTTGACGGTCTCGCCACGGCACGACGGCCGGCAATAGAACTGCGCGTTGGACAAGTCAGCCACGGTGCCGATGTCCTTGTCGCCACGGCCAGACAGGTTGACCAGCAGGCTTTGATCAGGCCTCATGGTCGGCGCCATCTTCATCGCATGGGCCACCGCATGGCTCGACTCAAGCGCGGGGATGATGCCCTCGGTGCGGCACAGCAGGTGAAAGGCCTTGAGCGCTTCGTCGTCGGTGACACCGACGTACTCGGCACGGCCAATGTCCTTGAGGAAAGCGTGCTCGGGTCCGACGCCGGGGTAGTCCAGTCCCGCCGAGACCGAATGCGTCTCGATGATCTGGCCGTTGGTGTCTTGCAGCAAGTAGGTGCGGTTGCCATGCAGCACCCCGGGCGATCCGGCGCTGAGCGAAGCGGCATGCCGACCGGTCTCGATGCCCAGACCGGCGGCCTCGACACCGATCAGGCGTGTGCCCTCGTGCTCGATGTAGGGATAGAAGATGCCCATCGCGTTGCTGCCGCCGCCCACGCAGGCGATCACGGCATCAGGCTGGCCTCCGGTCATGGCGGGCATCTGCACCAGGCACTCATCGCCAATGACGCGTTGGAAGTCGCGAACCATCATGGGATAAGGGTGCGGACCGGCCACGGTGCCGATGATGTAGAAGGTGCGCTCGACGTTGGTGACCCAGTCTCGCAGCGCCTCGTTGAGCGCGTCTTTCAGCGTCTTGGAGCCGCTTTCCACCGGCACCACGGTGGCGCCCAGCAGGTGCATGCGGTACACGTTGGGCGACTGGCGCTTGACGTCCTCGCTGCCCATGTAGACCACGCACTCGAGGCCGTAGCGCGCGCAGATGGTGGCCGTGGCCACGCCGTGTTGACCGGCGCCGGTCTCGGCGATCACCCGCGGCTTGCCCATGCGACGCGCGAGCATCGCCTGACCGATGGTGTTGTTGATCTTGTGCGCGCCGGTGTGGTTGAGGTCTTCGCGCTTGAGGTAGATCTGCGCGCCACCCAGTTCACGGCTGATGCGCGCGGCGTGATAGATCGGGCTGGGCCGGCCCACGAAGTGCGCGAGTTCGGATTCGAACTCGGCGCGAAAGGCGGGGTCGGCCTGTGCCTCGGCATAGGCTTGCTTCAACTCATCGAGTGCGTGGATGAGCGTTTCAGCCACGAAGGTGCCGCCGTAGGGACCGAAATGGCCACTGGCATCGGGCTGCTGGTAATCAAACATGGGGACTTCTCGATCTTCAGATTGACTGTGCGGCAATGCGGGCATCGGCCTCGCGCACCTGCTCACAAAACCGGCGCATCGCCTGGGCATCCTTGATGCCCTTGGCACTCTCCACGCCGGAGCTCACATCAACGGCCCAGGGCCGCACCCGCGCAATGCCTTCGATCACATTTTCTGCATGCAACCCACCAGACAAAACGAGGGGACGGGGGACGTTTTGAGGAATTTGAGACCAATCGAAGACCTTTCCACCACCGCCGTAGCCATCGACATGAGCGTCAAGCAGTATGGCCTGAGCTGTTTCGTGAAGGGCGGCAAAGTCTAGCAAATCGAACCCTGCGGTCATCCTCGCCGCCCGCAGAAACGGCCGTGCCGGAGCCAGGCACTGCGCAGGCGACTCGTCGCCATGAAACTGCAGCAGCAGCGTGGGCATGGCAGCCGCCGCTGCGGCGATGTGTCCAGGCTCGGCGTTCACGAAAAGCCCCACCGGCACCACGAAGGGCGGCAGGCGCTGAGCCAACTCGGCAGCCCGCTCCACGCTGACGAAACGGGGGCTCTTGTCGTACATGACAAAGCCGATCGCATCGGCGCCAGCCAGCACCGCGTCGTCAACGTCTTGCTCGCGGGTCAGCCCACAAATCTTGATGCGCGTGCGTGTGTTCATGCCGCAAGTGTCAGGGCAACCAGTCGTGGGCGGGCGTGCGGCTCGGGATGTCGTGGCGCTGTTCGTAGTAAGGCCCGGCGAAATAAAGCCCGTCGGCAGCGAATGTCGGCGCGGCAAATTGCCGGTTGCGCGAGTTCAGCACCTCGGCCATCCAGTTCACCGCATGGGACCCGTTGCCTATGGCCAGCAGGCAACCCATGATGTTGCGCACCATGTGATGCAAGAACGCGCTGGCATCGAAATCAAACCTCCAGTAGGCACCGCAGCGCTGAATCTCGAGCGATCTCATGTGCTTAACGGGCGACAGGGCCTGACACTGCGAAGAACGAAAGGCCGAAAAATCGTGCTCGCCCAAAAGCAGCCGCGCTGCCTGCTGCATGGCCAGCCCGTCGAGCGGCCTGAAGACCCAGCCCACCAACCCAGCCTCAATGGCGGGTCGAACCGGCGACTCCAGCAGCACGTAGGTGTAGCGGCGACCGAGTGCGCTGAACCTGGCGTGAAAGTCATCGCCCACCGGCACGCACCACTGGATCGCCACGTCCTCGGGCAGATACCGGTTGGTGCCTCGCACCCACGACGACATCTCGCGATCGATGTCAGTGTCGAAGTGGATGACCTGGTTGATGCCGTGCACGCCGGTGTCGGTGCGGCCGGCGCAGGTGACCTCGATGGGCACGTCGGCAAAGGTCGACAGCGCGCGCTCGACACAGCCCTGAACGGTGGCGCCCGTGGGCTGGCGCTGCCATCCCTGGTAGGCGCCGCCCCGGTAACACACGCCCGCAGCCAAGCGTTTCATGGCGCAAGCCTGCGCAAGAAATCAGCGCTGATGGCTGCGGTGGCCAGCCTCAATCGAGGTCTTTGAGCAGGGCCTCGGCCTTGCTCTTCAACGCGCCGTCGGCATTGGCGACGACTTCTTCCAGCAGATCCCGAGCGCCCTCGACGTCACCGATCTGGCGGAACTCTTCGGCCAACTCAAGCTTCCTGGCCAATGGGTCACCAGCATCTTCCTGATCGGCTTCGTCCTCGAGCGTCACATCGGGCAGCGCATCGACTTCAGCGGCCGGCGCTGCAGCAGGCTCGTCGAGGTCGAGCGAGATGTCCGAGAGGTCGAATTCGAGCGGCGCATCGGCACTGGGCCCGGGCGGCTGGGTCTTCACCTCAGGCTCATCCAGATCAAACATCTCATCCGCTGTCGGCTCGTGTGCGGGCTTCTCGTCGGACAACGGGGCTTCGGCGGGCGGCTCGGCCGGGGGCTGCTCGTCAAAGTCGAAAGAAACGCTTTCCCGCATGCTCAGTTCGGCTGGCACCGAGGGCTGTTCGTCGAGATCAAGCTGAAAGTCGACTTCTTCAACCGGCTTCGAATCGACAAAGGCGCTGGGGGTCGGCAAGACCGATTGAGGCATGGTGCTGGCGCCCAGCCGCTCGGTCTGTATGAACTCGTTGTCCTCGGCCAGGTCCTCGATCTCTGGTTTGCCACCAGGCTGGTAAAGCGGGTTGCCCGGATCGATCTCGAGACCGAGCACCTGAGCCTGCGGCCAATCTTCGCCCTCGCCGTTGGTGAGCACGTAGAGCTCTTTGGCGAGCATTTCGAAGCCCTTGGTGTCGCGCCGCTTGGCATACACCTCGAGCAGTTTCATGCGAATCGCCATGCGCTCAGGCGTGCCGCGCAGCGCTTCCTTCAGGATTTCCTCGGCCTGAAGATCTCGCCCGTAAGCCAGATACACCTCGGCTTCTTGCACCGGATCGACATCACCGATGGCGTCCAGCTGGCTGAGCGAATAGTTCATCGAAGAAGCCGCCCCACCGGCCGCCTCGCGAGTGTCAATGCGCTGCCCGCCGGTGGCCCCGAAGAACGAGTCGGGCTGCAGACGGCTTTCAAGGAATGAGGTTTCACCGGCGTCGGCCTTGGGACGACGCGATCGATACACGCCAAACCCCAGCAGCGCCAACACCGCCGCGCCGCCGGCCATCAGCATGCCGAGATTGTTTTCGATGAGCTCGCTCAGAAAGCTGGGCTCGTCGTCGGCGGCGGGGGCCGCTGGCACATCAGGCTGCGACGCGGCTGGTGGCTTGGGCGCAGCCACAGAGGCTGGCTCGGCGACGACCGCCGCCGAAGCGGTCGGCTCGGGCTGCGATGCCGCCTGCGCCACGTCGGAAGCGACATCGGACGCAGCCGGGGCTGCGCTCAGCACCGGCAACTCGGGTGCGGTCGACACCGGGGCGGCAGCAGGCGCAGGGGAGTCCGTGACCACCGCAGCGGCACCCGACAACTTTTTGAGGTCTTCAACGTTCTTGGACAACTCAGCCATGCGAGCGGCGGCGTCCTGCTTGGCCCTGTCGCCGGAAAGCCGAGCTTCGGCAGACGTCGCAGCGGCGGCTGAAGCGGCCTTGCTGAGCGTGAGCTTGTCCGGGGCATCGGCCTGGGCGTCCTTGGCGTCGTGCACCTTGGCTTGCACCTTGCCCTCGTCCTTGCCCGTCGCCGCATCGGTTTGCACCTGAGGCGCCGCAGCGGCCAGCTTTTGTCGGAAGCGGCCGAAGTCGGCACTTTGCGCCACGATCAGCTTGCGTGCTTCAACCCGGTCGACCGCTGCAGCGGCCTCGGCACTTGGCACACCCAGCACCACACCCGACTTCAGCCGGTTGATGTTGTCGCCCACGAAAGCCTGCGGATTGCCTCGGTACAGGGCCACCAGCATCTGGTCCAGCGACACGCCAGCACTGCGCTTGCGTGAAGCGATGCCCGTGAGGGTGTCTCCTGAGCGAACCACGTAGGTGTCTGAGGCCGAAGCCGCCGCTGGGATGGCCGCTTCAGCTGCGGGCTTGACGACACGCTCTTTGGCCACCGGCTTTTGCGGTGCTGCCACCTCACGAGCAGGAGACGCAGGAGCAGGCGGCGCCGGCGGGGTGGCAGGCGTCGCAGCCGCCATCGGAGCCGGGGTCGAAAACACCGGAGCCGTCACCACAGCCGGTGCAGGCGTTTGCGCAACATTCGCCACCCGCTGTGGAGGCGGGTCGAACAGCAGCGTGTACTCGCGCACCAGCCGACCGCTGGCCCAGGACAACTCGAGGATCACATCGACGAAGGGCTCTTGGACCACCTTGTCGCTGGTCAGCCGCAAAAAGGGTCGACCATCGGCACGCCGCAAGAGTGCTGCCTGCGTGGACGGCAGCACCACGTTGTAATCGACCCCCGCCGCGCGATAGGCGTCAGGCGAAGCCACATGGACCTTGAGGTTGGCCGCCTCTTCCGGGGTGAGGCTGGTGATGTCGATTTCGGCGCGAAGCGTCTCACCCAGATTCGACTGGACCGACAGGCGCCCGAGGCCGACGGCCCATGAGTCGACCGCACCCAATGCCAGCGCGGCAACGGCCACACTGGTCAGGACAAAACGCCCCAGCTGCAGCTTCGATTTATTCAAGGCGACTCCCAAACCGTGCGAACGAACCGCCTCGCGGCCCATGGAAACCCGTCACGGCTTTGACCATGCGAGCTTTGGCGGAAATTATGCGATCAGAAAACCACAACAGCATCAAGCAGATAAGGCGGGATCCTCATGAATCACATGAAATAAATCGAGCTTGTCTCGGCATCACAACAGCCTTCAGCCCGACCGGGCTGGTCAGGCCTCGAGCAATATTCGCAACATGCGACGCAGCGGTTCTGCCGCGCCCCACAACAACTGATCGCCAATCGTGAAGGCACCGAGGTATTCCGGGCCCATCGCCATCTTGCGCAAACGCCCGACAGGGATGTTCAATGTTCCGGTCACAGCGACCGGCGTCAGTTGCCGAAGGGTGTCTTCACGGTTGTTGCCAACAACCTGAACCCAAGGGTTGTCTTGTGCAATCAACCCCTCGATATCGGCGAGCGGCACGTCTTTCTTGAGCTTGAACATCAAGGCCTGGCTGTGACAGCGCATCGCGCCGACACGCACGCAAAAGCCATCGACCGGAACTGCCGGGCTGACAAAACCATCGCCCTGGCCCAGGATCTTGTTGGTCTCAGCGCCGCCTTTCCATTCCTCGCGGCTGGTGCCCCAGCCTTCGTCGTCGCGGGTTTTGCCCAGACCCAGATCCTTGTCGATCCAGGGAATCAGCGAGCCGGCCAGCGGCACACCGAACTGGGCCGTCTGAGATTCGCTCAAGCCACGCTGCCGTACCAGCAGGCGGCGATCGATTTCAAGGATGGCGCTCTTGGGGTCGTCGAGCAGGTCACGCACCTCGGCATTGAGGGTGCCGAACTGCGTGAGCAACTCCCTCATGTGCTGAGCGCCACCGCCGGAGGCGGCCTGATAGGTCTGGGTGCTCATCCATTCGACCAGCCCTGCCTTGTAAAGCGCGCCTACGCCCATCAACATGCAACTCACGGTGCAGTTGCCGCCGATCCAGTTGCGCCCGCCGTGGGCCAGCGCGTTTCGGATGACCGGCAGGTTGACCGGATCGAGCACGATGACCGCGTCGCTTTTCATGCGCAGCGTGGAGGCTGCGTCGATCCAGTGACCGCTCCAGCCGGCCGCGCGCAACTTCGGGAAGACCTCTGAGGTGTAGTCGCCGCCCTGGGCGGTCAAGATGATGTCGCAGCGCTTGAGCGCCTCGATGTCGAACGCGTCCTGCAGAACTGACTCATTGCGCGCTTGCGCTGGCGCCTTGCCACCGGCATTGCTGGTGCTTAAGAACATCGGCTCGATCAGTTGGAAGTCGCCCTCTTGATCCATGCGATCGAGCAGCACCGAACCCACCATTCCACGCCAACCCACCAATCCAACCAGCTTCATTGCGAAACGTCCTTCACTCTCAAAAACCTGTCGGGCTCAGGCGGCCCTGAGCGCGGCCACCACGGCCGAACCCATCTCGCTGGTGCCCACGCGCTGGGTGCCTTGCGACCAGATGTCGGCCGTGCGCAGGCCCGACTCCAGCACCTTTTCCACGGCCGCTTCGACCCGCAAGGCAGACTCGGCCTGGTTCAACGAGAACCTGAGCATCATGGCCAGCGACAAGATGGTGGCCAGTGGATTGGCGATGTTCTTGCCGGCAATGTCGGGCGCGCTGCCGTGGCTGGGTTCGTACAGCCCTCGGTTGGCCGAGTTGAGCGAGGCGGAAGGCAACATGCCGATGGAGCCGGTGAGCATGGCGGCCTCGTCAGACAGGATGTCGCCGAACATGTTGCCGGTCACCACCACGTCAAACTTCTTGGGCGCTTTCACCAACTGCATGGCGGCGTTGTCGACGTACATGTGGTCGAGTTCGATGTCTGGATAGTCAGCGTGCACTTCGGTCACGACATCGCGCCAGAACTGGAAGGTCTCGAGCACGTTGGCCTTGTCAACGCTGGTCACGCGCTTGCTGCGCTTGCGCGCGGCCTGAAATGCCACGTGCGCAATGCGCTCGATCTCAGGGCGGGAATAGCGCATGGTGTCGAACGCCTCGGGATGGCCGGCAAAGGCGCCGTCGGGCGACAGTCGGCGGCCCCGCGGCTGGCCGAAGTAGATGTCGCCCGTGAGCTCTCGCACGATCAGGATGTCGAGGCCAGCGATCAACTCAGGCTTCAGGCTGGAAGCATGCGTGAGCTGCGGGTAGCAGATGGCAGGCCGCAAGTTGGCAAAGAGCTCCAGGTTCTTGCGCAGCCCGAGGATGGCCTGCTCTGGGCGCAATGAGCGCTCCAGCGTGTCGAATTTCCAGTCGCCAACAGCACCAAACAACACTGCATCGGCGTCTTGCGCCAGCTTGAGCGTGGCAGCGGGCAAGGGGTGGCCGTGGGCTTCATAAGCGGCGCCGCCCACCAAGGCGGTCTCGGTGTTGAAGGGCAGCTCAAGCGCCTCGAGCACGCGAACCGCCTCGGTCACGATTTCTGGGCCGATGCCGTCACCGGGCAGGATGGCGATGTTCAAGGTAGAAATTCCTGGGTCAGTGTTTTGGGGGTTGGCTCAAAGACGATGCGCCAACCAGGGCCTCTTGAGCAAACGCTCGGCCTCATAGGCCTTGATCTTGTCCTCGTAGCGCAGGGTCAGGCCAATGTCGTCGAAGCCATTGAGCAGGCAATATTTGCGAAAGGGTTGGACATCGAAGGGCAGCGCCTCGCCATCGGGCTTGATCACCACCTGACGCTCCAGATCCACAGTCAACTCATAGCCCACGAAGGCGGCGACGTCATCAAACAGCCGATTGACCTGCGAGGCGGGCAAGACGATGGGCAACAAGCCGTTCTTGAAGCAGTTGTCGAAGAAGATGTCCGCAAAGCTCGGGGCGATCAGCGCGCGAAAGCCGTACTGCTCAAGCGCCCAGGGTGCGTGTTCACGCGATGAGCCACAGCCAAAATTTTCGCGGGCGATCAGCACCGAAGCGCTCCGGTAGCGCGGCAGGTTCAGCACGAAATCGGGGTTCGATCTGCGCGTGGCGGGATCCTGACCCGGAAAGCCCGCATCGAGGTAGCGCCATTCATCGAACAGGTTTTCTCCAAAGCCTGACTTCTTGATCGACTTGAGGAACTGCTTGGGGATGATGGCGTCGGTGTCGACGTTGTCTCTGTCGATGGGGGCCACCAGGCCCTTGACTACGCGAAAAGGTTTCATCGGGGTTGGCTGGTTATTTGGCTGCGCCTTGAACGGCTTCACCCGCGCGTTGCACGTCCTTGCCGATACCGGCGACCGTGTTGCAGCCCGACAGGAAAACGACTGCAACAGCGATGGATAGAAACAGACGGTTCATGGGGTTTCCTCGTGGATGAATCAAGCTGTTCGAAGGCGTCAACCGTGAAAGGTTCAGAACAGGCGGCTGACGTCGACGAAATGGCCTTCGATCGCAGCGGCTGCCGCCATCGCGGGGCTGACCAGATGGGTACGCCCACCAGCACCCTGGCGACCTTCGAAATTGCGGTTCGAGGTGGAAGCGCATCGCTCGCCGGGCTCGAGCCGGTCTGCGTTCATGGCCAGACACATCGAGCAGCCCGGCTCGCGCCACTCGAATCCAGCCGCCTTGAACACCAGGTCCAGGCCCTCGCGCTCCGCTTGCTCCTTGACCAGGCCGGAACCTGCAACAACCAAGGCCAGCTTGACGTTGCCGGCGACCTTGCGGCCGAGGCGACGCACCACGGCAGCGGCATCGCGCATGTCCTCGATTCTGGAGTTGGTGCACGAGCCGATGAACACCTTGTCGATGCGCACCTCGCTGATCGGCACATTGGGCTGCAGCGCCATGTACTGCAAGGCGCGTTCGATGGCACCGCGCTTGTTGGCGTCTTTTTCGCGCTCGGGATCGGGCACGCGGTCGTCGATGGACAGCACCATCTCGGGCGAGGTGCCCCAGGTGACCTGCGGCCGAATGGTTCTCGCGTCAAGCTCGACCACCCGGTCGAAACTTGCATCCGCATCGGAATGCAGCGACTGCCAGTACGCCAGCGCCTGATCCCACTCGGGGCCCTTCGGCGTGAACGGGCGGCCCTTCACGTAGTTCAGGGTGGTCTCGTCAAAGGCGATGAGGCCCGCGCGCGCGCCTGCTTCGATGGCCATGTTGCACACCGTCATGCGGCCTTCCATGCTGAGCGCACGAATGGCCGAACCGGCGAACTCGATGGTGTGGCCCGTGCCGCCGGCGGTTCCGATCTTGCCGATGATGGCCAGCACCAGATCCTTGCCGCTGCACCCCGGGTTCAACACGCCATCAACCCGAATCAGCAGGTTCTTGGCTTTCTTGGCCAGCAGAGTCTGGGTGGCCAGCACATGCTCGACCTCGCTGGTGCCGATGCCATGGGCCAAAGCGGCAAATGCGCCGTGCGTGGAGGTGTGTGAGTCGCCGCACACCACTGTCATGCCGGGCAAGGTCGCACCCTGTTCAGGCCCGATCACGTGGACGATGCCCTGACGGCGATCGTTCATCTTGAATTGCGTGATCCCGGCGCGGTCGCAATTGGCGTCGAGCGTATCGACCTGCAACTTCGAAACCGGGTCGGAGATGCCCTGCGAGCGGTCGGTGGTCGGCACGTTGTGGTCGCTGACGGCCAGATTGGCCGACAAGCGCCACACCTTGCGTCCTGCCAGATCCAGACCCTCGAAGGCCTGCGGGCTGGTCACCTCGTGCAGCAGATGACGGTCGATGTACAAGACGGTGGTTCCGTCGTCTTCGGCATGAACAACGTGTTCATCCCAAAGCTTGTCGTAGAGCGTGCGCCCCATGGGAAATGCCCTCTGATACGGCGAAGCTATATGGAAGAAACCCGGCATGCAGCCGGGTCTCGAGGGGAAAGACCGACGAGATCAGCGCTCGTTGATCGGGAGCATGTTGCGCGCAGGTGATCCGTTGAAGAGCTGACGTGGACGGCCGATCTTGTACTCGGGGTCGCTGATCATTTCGTTGAGCTGTGCAATCCAGCCCACGGTGCGCGCAAGGGCAAAGATCGCCGTGAACAACGACACCGGAATGCCGATCGCGCGCTGAACGATGCCCGAATAGAAGTCGACGTTCGGGTACAGCTTGCGAGACACGAAGTACTCGTCTTCCAGTGCGATCTTCTCGAGGGCCATGGCCAGCTTGAGGATCGGGTCGTTGTTCTTGCCAAGTGCAGACAGCACCTCGTGGCAGGTCTCGCGCATCAGCTTGGCGCGCGGGTCGTAGTTCTTGTAGACACGGTGACCGAAGCCCATCAACTTGACGTTGGAGTTCTTGTCCTTGACCTGCTTGATGAACTCGCCGATTTTCTCGACGCCGCCCATTTTCTGCACGTCTTCCAGCATGTTGAGCGCCGCCTCGTTGGCACCGCCGTGGGCCGGACCCCACAGGCAGGCCACGCCCGCTGCAATCGCCGCAAACGGATTGGTGCCTGAAGAGCCGCACAGACGCACGGTGGATGTGGAGGCGTTTTGCTCGTGGTCGGCGTGCAAGATGAAGATGCGGTCCATGGCGCGCACCAGCACTTCATTGGGCACGTACTCTTCGCAAGGCGTGGCGAACATCATGCGCATGAAGTTGCCCGCGTAAGACAGATCGTTCTTGGGGTAGATGAAGGGCTGGCCGATCGAGTACTTGTAGGCCATGGCCACCAGCGTGGGCATCTTGCCGATCAGGCGAATGGCTGCAATCTCGCGGTGCTCCGGGTTGGTGATGTCAGTGCTGTCGTGATAGAAGGCCGACATCCCGCCCACCAGGCCCGTCATGATGGCCATCGGATGTGCATCACGGCGGAAGCCGCGCAGGAAGAATTGCATCTGCTCGTTGACCATGGTGTGGTTGGTCACAAGCTTGGTGAAGTCTTCCTTTTGGGTCGCGTTGGGCAATTCGCCCTTGAGCAACAGGTAGCAGGTCTCGAGGTAGTCGCATCCCACAGCCAACTGCTCGATGGGGTAGCCGCGGTACAGCAACTCGCCCTTGTCGCCATCGATGTAGGTGATCTTGGAGTTGCACGCAGCAGTCGACAGGAAGCCGGGGTCGTAGGTGAACTTGCCGGTCTGACCGTAGAGCTTGCGGATGTCGATCACGTCAGGCCCCACCGAACCCTTGAAGATCGGCAGGTCCATGCTTGGGCTGCCGTCAGAGAACGACAAAGTGGCTTTCACGTCAGATGGGTTCATGGTCAGTCCTTGCTTTTTTTCGCTGCTAAAAAACGTCAATGTGGTTTGGCGTACCCAAGTCACCGGGCCTCGCGCATTTGCTTCAAGACCTCGGCAACCTCGTCGCTCGACAGATCTTCGCCAGGCTGTTGCCGAGCGAGAAACAGATCAAGCAGGTCATTGTCTGACAGGTCCATCAGCGCAAGCAATCCTTGAGCCTGCCTTTGAGTCAGATTCCCAGAGTACTTCGTAAAAAAACGGTCGATGAACAAGTCGTTTTCGAGCAGACCGCGCCGGCACCGCCAGCGCAGCTTGCTCATCGCGCGCTCGTCGATCAGATCGTCCCCGACCGGGGCGGCGGCGGACATGGCTCAGACCGATCGACGAATCATCATTTCCTTGATCTTGCCGATCGCCTTGGTGGGGTTCAGACCCTTGGGGCAAACGTCCACGCAGTTCATGATGGTGTGGCAACGAAACAGCCGATACGGATCTTCAAGATTGTCAAGGCGTGCTTCGGTATCCTGATCGCGGCTGTCGGCAATGAACCTGTAGGCCTGCAAAAGACCTGCCGGCCCGACGAACTTGTCGGGGTTCCACCAAAAGCTCGGGCAGCTCGTCGAGCAACTCGCGCAAAGAATGCATTCGTACAGTCCGTTGAGCTCGTCGCGCTCTTCGGGCGATTGCAAACGCTCCTTCTCGGGCGGCATCTCGTCGTTGACGAGATAGGGCTTGATCGAGTTGTACTGCTTGAAGAACTGCGTCATGTCGACGATCAGATCGCGAATCACGGGCAGGCCGGGCAAGGGCTTGAGCACGATCGGATCTTTCAGCGTGCGCATGTTGGTCAGGCATGCCAAACCGTTCTTGCCATTGATGTTCATGGCATCGGAGCCGCACACGCCCTCGCGGCATGACCGCCGAAATGACAGCGTGGGGTCGACCGCCTTCAGCTTGTTCAAGGCATCGAGCAGCATGCGCTCGCTGCCGTCGAGTTCGACCTCGAGCGTTTGCATGCGCGGCTTGGTGTCGGTATCGGGGTCATAGCGGTAGATCTGGAAAACGCGCTTGGTCATGGTTGCTCTCCGTCGCAGCGGCGACTGATAAATAGGTTGTTCAAAGTGCGAGGCACCGGCCTCAGAACGTGCGCACCACGGGCGGAACCGACTCCACAGTCAATGGCTTGAGATTCACCGGCTTGTAGTCGACGCGATTGCCTTCGCTGTACCAAAGAGAGTGCTTCAGCCAGACCTTGTCGTTGCGGCCGTTGGGGCACTCGGCCGTGTTGGCATAGTCGTCCACCGTGTGGGCGCCACGGCTTTCGTGACGGGCGGCTGCTGACACCATGGTCGCCAAGGCGACCTCGATCAGGTTTTCGACTTCAAGTGCCTCGATGCGCGCCGTGTTGAAGACGTTCGACTTGTCGGCCAGATGAATGCCCTTGACGCGCTCAGCGATCTTCTTGATCTCGACGACGCCCTCATCCATGGTGGCCTGCGTGCGAAACACGCCGGCGTAGCGCTGCATCGTGGCGCGGATGTCATTGGCGACGTCTTGGGCGTACTCGCCACCGGTGCTCGCCTGGTACTTGTTCAAGCGGCCCAGCGTGAAGTCGGCCGCATGATCCGGCAACGGCTTGTGTGAGCGCTTCTTGAGTTCGCTGTCGACGATGTGATTGCCCGCTGCGCGGCCGAATACCAGCAGGTCCAGCAAAGAGTTGGTGCCCAGACGGTTGGCGCCGTGCACGCTGACGCAGGCGCACTCGCCCACCGCATAGAGCCCGTTGACGATCGCGTTGGGGTTGCCGTTCTTCGGGGCCACCACCTGACCGTGAATATTGGTCGGGATGCCACCCATCTGGTAATGAATGGTCGGCACGACCGGGATCGGCTCCTTGGTGATGTCGACGTTGGCAAAGTTGTGGCCGATCTCGTAGACCGAAGGTAAGCGCTTCATGATCGTCTCGGCGCCAAGGTGGGTCATGTCAAGGACCACGTAGTCCTTGTTCGGGCCGCAACCACGGCCTTCCTTGATCTCCTGATCCATGCAGCGCGAGACAAAGTCTCGCGGCGCCAGATCCTTCAGCGTGGGCGCGTAACGCTCCATGAAACGCTCGCCATTGCCGTTGCGCAAGATCGCGCCCTCGCCGCGGCAGCCTTCGGTCAGCAGCACGCCAGCGCCGGCCACGCCGGTCGGGTGGAATTGCCAGAACTCCATGTCTTCCAGCGGAATGCCAGCGCGCGCCGCCATGCCCATGCCATCACCGGTGTTGATGAATGCGTTGGTCGACGCGGCAAAGATGCGACCGGCACCGCCGGTGGCCATCATGGTGATCTTGGCCTCGAGGATGTGCACCTCGCCGGTTTCCATCTCGAGCGCGGTCACGCCCACCACATCGCCGGCAGCGTCACGGATCAGGTCCAGTGCCATCCACTCGACAAAGAAGTTGGTGCGTGCTTTGACGTTTTGCTGATACAGCGTGTGCAGCATCGCGTGGCCGGTGCGGTCGGCGGCAGCGCAGGCGCGCTGAACCGGCTTTTCACCGTAGTTGGCGGTGTGTCCGCCAAAGGGTCGCTGATAAATCGTGCCGTCGGCATTGCGGTCGAACGGCATGCCGAGGTGCTCAAGCTCGTACACGACCTTCGGGGCCTCGCGGCACATGAATTCGATGGCGTCTTGGTCACCCAGCCAGTCAGAACCCTTCACGGTGTCGTAGAAGTGGTAGTGCCAGTTGTCTTCCGACATGTTGCCCAGGCTGGCACCGATACCGCCTTGCGCTGCCACCGTGTGCGAACGGGTGGGGAACACCTTGGACAACACCGCCACATTGAGCCCGGCGCGCGCCAGTTGCAACGAGGCGCGCATACCCGAGCCGCCGGCTCCGACGATGACCACATCGAACTTGCGTTTTGGAATTGAAGAACCCATTTGCATTACAGCCTCCACAGCACTTGGATTGCCCAGCCCGCACAGCCAACCAGCCACGCGAGCGTAAAAACTTGAAGCCCGAGGCGAACGCCCACCGGCTTGATGTAATCCATCCAGATGTCACGCATGCCCACCCAGACGTGATACAGAAAAGAAATGATGACCACGAAGGTGAGCGTTTTCATCCAGTTGCTGGAGAAGATGCCCGCCCACTTGTCGTAGTCCATGGCGCCCGGCATGAGCACCTGAACGATGAGCGCCACGGTGAACAACGCCATCAGGGTGGCGGTCACGCGCTGCGAGAGCCAGTCCTTGAATCCGTAGTGAGCGCCAACAACGATGCGCTTGGACCCGAAATTTTGTGCCATGAGAAAAGCCGTCCGTGAAAGTCAGAAAAAGAGCTTGGAACCGAGCAGCAGGGTCAGCAGCACGCTGAGCGCGAGGGTGACGATGGCCGATGTGTGGCCAAACTCGCGGGTCACCGCATGGGTCATGTCCATCCACAGGTGACGCAAGCCAGCGATGAAGTGGTGCAGATAGGCCCAGATCAGGGCCAGCACCACCAGTTTGAAAAACCACCCGGGAACCGGACCGATGCCGCCCGCAAAAACCGAGGTGAACTGTCCGAAACTGATCTCGGAAGTCAGGCTGGTGTCGAACATCCAGATGATGAAAGGCAGCAGCAGGAACATCAGGAAGCCACTGACTCGGTGCAGGATCGACACGATGCCGGCAGGCGGCAGGCGGTAACTGATGATCTGGGTGACGTGGATGTTGCGAAACGTGGGGCGCGGCTTGACGGTTTCAGTCATCTCCAGCTTTCTTGTTGAGTCAGATTCAGCGACTTAGTTTATTGCAATGCAACAAGGACGAGCCCTTGGCCCCGTTGCAGACGAAGAACCCGCCGCGTGCGGCGGGCCCATGAGTCAACTCAAGGCGTTTCGGTAGTGATAACCCGAAGTGTTGTACAAACCGCGGCGCAATTCCACGGGTTTGTCCTCATAGGTTAACGACAGCCGCTCGACGCTGAGCAGGGGAAACCCGATGTCCACGCCCAACAAAGGGGCGCTCGCAGCATCCGCGGCGACCGCACGGATCTTTTCGTCTGCACGGATCATGTGCACGCCGAACTCGCTTTCGAACAGGCCGTACATCGGGCCTCGGTAATCGCTCAGACGCTCGGCGGTCAAACCCTTGAACAACAAGCCTGGCAGCCAGATGTCATCGAGCACCACCGGCGAATCGCCAAAGCTGAGCAGGCGCAGCACGTTGACCACCGCATCGCCGGGCTTCAGCCCCAGCGCGCGGGCCACGTCAGCCGGACAACGCAGCCGACGGCAATCGATGAAACGCCGCCGCGCGCCGCCGGGCTCGCCGCTGTCGGGCTGCAATCGCAAGAACCTGTACTGAATCTTCTGCTCTGCGTGGGTGGCCACGAAGGTGCCCTTGCCCTGCCTGCGAACCAGCAGGTTTTCGGCTGCCAGTTCATCAATGGCCTTGCGCACCGTGCCTTGGCTTACCTTGAAGCGCGCGGCGAGTTCCATCTCGCTGGGAATGGTCTCGCCCGGGCGCCACTCGCCAGCCTGAAGGCTGCGCTTCATCAGCGTCTTGATCTGCTGGTACAACGGGCTAAAGGCCGGTGCCGGGCCGCCGACTGCGCGAGTGGGCGTAGCCGACTCGATCACGCTTTCAGTCCGGGTTTTCATTTCCGGATTGCAGCACAGGTGTTCGCCCGGCGTCCATTCAAAAAAGCATTTTTCGACAGATGTCTTATGTAAGACATAAGACTTTTGACTTGGGTCGCCAATGACCCTAAACTGATTCGTACAATTCACGGCGTTTCGCGCCTCGCCGCGGCGACATCCCCACCACGCAATCCTCACCCTCCGGAGAATCGTCCATGAGCAAGTCCCCCGTTCGCGTTGCCGTCACTGGCGCTGCTGGCCAAATCGGTTACGCCTTGCTGTTTCGCATCGCTTCTGGAGAGATGCTGGGCAAGGACCAACCGGTGATCTTGCAACTGCTCGAGATCCCGGACGAGAAGGCTCAAAACGCGCTCAAGGGCGTGATCATGGAACTCGACGACTGCGCTTTCCCGCTGCTCGCTGGCATTGAAGCCCACAGCGATCCCGTGGCTGCCTTCAAGAACACCGACTACGCGCTGCTGGTCGGTGCTCGCCCACGCGGCCCCGGCATGGAGCGCAAGGACCTGCTGTCGGCCAACGCACAGATCTTCACCGCCCAAGGCAAGGCGCTCAACGCATCGGCCTCGCGCAACGTGAAGGTGCTGGTGGTGGGCAACCCGGCCAACACCAACGCCTACATCGCGATGAAGAGCGCGCCTGACCTGCCGGCCAAGAACTTCACCGCCATGCTGCGTCTGGACCACAACCGCGCGGCCTCGCAGATCGCCGCCAAGACCGGCAAGCCCGTGTCGAGCATCGAGAAGCTGGCCGTGTGGGGCAACCACTCGCCAACGATGTACGCCGATTACCGCTTCGCCACCATCGGCGGCCAGTCGGTCAAGGCCATGATCAACGACGACGCCTGGAACAAGGACATCTTCCTGCCGACCGTGGGCAAGCGCGGCGCGGCCATCATTGCCGCACGCGGCGTGTCGTCGGCAGCCTCGGCCGCCAATGCAGCCATCGATCACATGCGCGACTGGGCGCTGGGCTCCAACGGCCATTGGGTGACCATGGGCATCCCTTCGAATGGCGAGTACGGCATCCCGAAAGAGGTCATGTTCGGCTACCCGGTGACCACCGAAGGCGGCGAATACAAGATCGTCGAAGGCCTGACGATCGACGCCTTCAGCCAGGAGCGCATCAACCTGACGCTGGCCGAACTGACCGAAGAGCAAGACGGCGTCAAGCACCTGCTTTGACCCACCCCAACCCGCAAGACGACATGCGCCTCGCGCTTGAGCCGGCCTCCGACTGCGGGAGCCGGCTTTTTTGTTTCTGCCGCGCGGCTGCATGGCCGCTTGGCTTGCAAACTGTCCACTGATTCAAACGAGGTTGACCATGCCTGATTCAAAACTTGTCTTCTTGCGCGCGATGGCCATGGCAGTGGGCATGGCTCTGGCTTTGCCTGTGTCAGCACTGGCTGCCGATGCAGCAGCGTCGGCACCCGCGGCGAAACCGCGCAAGCCCGCCGCCAAGCCGGCGGCGAAAACCGCAGCGCCGGCCAAGCCGCACGCCGCTGACACTCCACCCGAGCCCGCCACGCCCGAACAGGTCGCTGCGGCCGAGCGGGTTTTCTACGGCGACTACCAGTGCGAGTTCAAGCAGATGGTCTATGTCAAAGCCAGCGAGCAGCACCCAGCCTATGTCGAGCTCAAGCACGGCACCACCACCTACCTGATGAAGCCGGTGGTTTCGCCCACCGGGGCGGTCCGTCTGGAAGACGTCAAGAACAACACCCTGATGGTGCAGATCTCCAGCAAGTCCATGCTGATGAACGTGATGGCCGGCACGCGCATGCTCGACGGCTGCGTGTCCCCCAAGCAGCGCGAGCTGATGGCCGGACTGAAGCAGGCCCTCGAGCTCGACGCGCAAGCCACCCAGGCCGCCCCCAAACCCTGATCGATTCAAACCGCCCATTTCCTGAAGGAGCCGACACCATGCTTGAAACCTACCGCCGACACGTCGCCGAGCGCGCCGCACTGGGCATCCCGCCGTTGCCCTTGTCGGCACAGCAAACCAGCCAGTTGATCGAACTGCTGAAATCGCCCCCCGCCGGCGAAGCGGCCCACCTGGTCGAGCTCATCACCCACCGCGTGCCCGCGGGCGTGGACGACGCCGCCTGCGTGAAAGCCAGCTATCTGGCGGCTGTGGCGAATGGCACCGAGACGTGCTCGCTGATCAGCCGCGAGATGGCCACCCAGCTGCTGGGCACGATGCTCGGTGGCTACAACATCAGCCCGCTGATCGAGTTGCTCGACGACGCCACGGTGGGTGCAGTGGCTGCGGCCGGTCTCAAGAACACCTTGCTGATGTTCGACCAGTTCCACGACGTCAAGGACAAGGCCGACAAGGGCAATGTCAACGCCAAGTCCGTGCTGCAAAGCTGGGCCGACGCCGAGTGGTTCACCTCGCGTCCTGAAGTGCCGCAAAGCATCACCGTGGCCATCTTCAAGGTGACCGGCGAGACCAACACCGACGACCTGTCGCCCGCGCCCGACGCCTGGAGCCGCCCCGACATTCCGCTGCACGCCCTGGCCATGCTGAAGAACGCACGCCCCGGCATCACGCCCGAAGAAGACGGCAAGCGCGGCCCGATCAAGTTCATCGAAGACCTGCGTGCGCGCGGCAATCTGGTGGCTTACGTGGGCGACGTGGTCGGCACCGGTTCCAGCCGCAAGTCGGCCACCAACTCGGTGCTGTGGTTCACCGGCGAAGACATTCCCTTCGTGCCGAACAAGCGCTTCGGCGGCGTGTGCCTGGGCGCCAAGATCGCTCCGATCTTCTACAACACGATGGAAGACGCCGGCGCGCTGCCCATCGAGCTCGACGTCAACCAGATGAACATGGGCGACGTGGTCGAGCTGCGTCCCTACGAGGGCAAGGCCCTGAAAGACGGCCAGGTGATCGCCGAGTTCAAGGTCAAAAGCGACGTGCTGTTCGACGAAGTGCGCGCCGGTGGACGCATTCCGCTGATCATCGGCCGCGGCCTGACCGCCAAGGCACGCGATGCGCTGAGCCTGCCACCGTCGACCCTGTTCCGTCTGCCGCAAAACCCGGCCGACACCAAGAAAGGCTACAGCCTGGGCCAGAAGATGGTCGGCAAGTCCTGCGGCCTGCCCGTGGTCAACGGCCAGCAGCAAGGCGTGCGCCCTGGCACCTACTGCGAGCCCCGCATGACCTCGGTCGGCTCGCAAGACACCACTGGCCCGATGACCCGCGACGAACTGAAAGACCTGGCCTGCCTGGGCTTCAGCGCCGATCTGGTGATGCAGTCGTTTTGCCACACCGCGGCCTATCCGAAGCCGGTCGACGTGAAGATGCACCACGAGCTGCCTGACTTCATCAGCCACCGTGGCGGCATCGCGCTGCGCCCGGGCGACGGCGTGATCCACAGCTGGCTCAACCGCCTGCTGCTGCCCGACACCGTGGGCACCGGCGGCGACAGCCACACCCGCTTTCCGATTGGCATCAGCTTTCCCGCTGGCTCTGGTCTGGTGGCGTTTGCTGCAGCCACCGGCGTGATGCCACTCGACATGCCCGAAAGCGTGCTGGTGCGCTTCAAGGGCAAGATGCAGCCCGGCGTCACGCTGCGCGATCTGGTCAACGCGATTCCGCTGTACGCCATCAAGGCCGGTCTGCTGACGGTCGAGAAAAAGGGCAAGAAGAACATCTTCAGCGGCCGCATCCTCGAGATCGAAGGCCTGCCAGATCTCAAGGTCGAGCAGGCGTTCGAGCTGAGCGACGCCTCGGCCGAGCGCAGCGCCGCCGGCTGCACCGTGCACCTGAACAAGGAGCCGATCGCCGAGTACATCAACAGCAACATCACGCTGATGAAGTGGATGATCGCCGAGGGCTACGCCGACGCGCGCACGCTGGCTCGCCGCATCGCAGCGCAAGAGGCCTGGCTGGCCGATCAGCAACTACTGGCCGGCGATGCCGATGCCGAATACGCCGCCATCATCGAGATCGACCTGGCCGATATCCACGAGCCCATCGTGGCCTGCCCGAACGATCCGGACGACGTGAAGACGCTGTCCGAAGTCGCCGGCGCCAAGATCGACGAGGTGTTCATCGGCAGCTGCATGACCAACATCGGCCACTTCCGCGCGGCCAGCAAGCTGCTCGAAAACAAGCGCGACATCCCGGTCAAGCTGTGGGTCGCCCCACCGACCAAGATGGACGCCAAGAAGCTCAGCGACGAAGGCCACTACGGCGTGCTGGGCAGTGCCGGTGCGCGAATGGAAATGCCAGGCTGTAGCCTGTGCATGGGCAACCAGGCACAGGTCAAGGAAGGCGCCACCGTGTTCTCGACGAGCACGCGCAACTTCCCGAACCGTCTGGGCAAGAACTCGAACGTGTACCTGGGCTCGGCCGAACTGGCCGCCATCTGCTCGAAGCTCGGCCGCATCCCCACGCGCGAGGAATACCTCCTCGACATGGGCGTGCTCACCGCGGCGAGCAACACGGTGTACCAGTACCTGAACTTCGACAAGATCGACGAGTTCACCGAGGCCAGCGAGAAGACCACGGCCTGAGGCTGAGCGTCACTTCGCTGCAAGCCCCGCTGTGTCACCGCAGCGGGGCTTTTTTGATGCCATCGAAAGCCACGCCATGAAAGCTGAATCGATCACCGCGCAAGGTCCGGTACGTTGGCCGCGAGCCGCCTGGCCGCCTCTCGCGCAATGGCTTTGCCGCCTGGCTGTGGCCACACCGCTAGCCTGTGCCGCTCTGGGCGCCGCCGCCCAGACCGATACCCCCGCCACCTGGGCGTTCACGCCGCCGCGCGACGAGTTCAGCGCCGACTCGCTGCTCGACTTGCGCTCGCTCAACGAGCGCACCGCGGGCGAAACCGGCTTCGTGCGCGTCGACGCACGGGGCGACTTCATCCGTGGCGACGGCCAGCCGATCCGCTTTTGGGCGGTCAACAGCGATGTGGCGCGCGAGCCGTTCGTGGCCAAGCCGCGGGGGCCGAAGACCGCGCCCGATCTGGCGCGCCACGCGCGGTTTCTGGCCAAGCGCGGCGTCAATCTGGTGCGCCAGCACCGACAGATCAGCCCACCGACCAGCGCAGCCATCGGCGACATCAACGGCGCCGAGCGCGATGCGATCTGGCGCATGGTGGCGGCCATGCGCACCGAGGGCATCTACAGCGTGATCTCGCCGTACTGGGCCGTGCCCATGAAGTTCTCGAAGGACTGGGCAGTGGCCGGTGGCGCCGATCAGTCGGCTCTCGGTCTGCTGTTTTTCGACCCCACGCTGCAAGCCGCCTACAAGTCGTGGCTGAAGCAGCTGTTCACCGAAAAGAACCCGTACAACGGCGTGCCACTGGCGCGCGATGCGAGCGTGGCGCTGGTGCAAATTCAGAACGAGGACAGCTTGCTGTTCTGGACGGTCGGCGGCATCAAGGGGCCGCAGCGTGCCGCGCTCGAGGCCCGCTTCGCGCAGTTCGTGATGGCCAAGCACGGCTCGCTGGCGAAGGCTTTGGCCGCCTGGGGCGGTGAGCGGATTCGGGAAGACGCGCCCGACGAAGGCCGTCTGGCGCTCATCAACCTGTGGGAGCTCACGCAAAACGCACGCGGCGCACGCGCGCTGCGGCTCGCCGATCAGACCGAGTTCTACGCCCGCACGATGCATGACTTCAACAGCATGATCGTGAGCTACCTGCGCGACGAACTCGGCGTGGGCTCACTGATCAACGCAGGCAACTGGAAGACCGCCAGCGCGGTGCGTCTGGGCGATGTCGAGCGCTGGTCCTACACGGCCGCCGATGTCGATGCGGCCAATGTGTACACCGGCGGATGGCACGAAGGGCCCCACCGCGGTTGGGCGCTGGTGCCCGGCGATCGCTACACGAGCCAGAGCGTGCTGCGCAACCCCAAGCTGCTGCCGATCAACCTGAAGCAAACGCTCGGCCGACCGATGCTGGTGACCGAAGGTGCCTGGGTGATGCCCAACGCCTACGCGGCCGAAGGGCCGTTCCTGATCTCGGCTTATGCGTCGCTCACCGGCATCGACGGCTACTTCTGGTTCAGCACCGGCGATGAGGGTTGGTCGCCACCTCAATCGGCCAACGGCTTCCTGCCCAGCCAGCAAAAGTGGACCTTCGCCACCCCCGAGATGCTGGGCAGCTTTCCGGCCGCTGCGCTGGCCTACCGGCGCGGCGATGTGCAGCGAGGTGCGCCGGTGGTGGTCGAGAACCGCGCGCTCGCCGACCTGTGGGCGCGCAAGACACCGGTCATCGCCGAGGAGCCCAGCTACGACCCCAATCGCGACAGCGGTGACATCGCCGAACGCTCGAACATCCGCACCGGTGTGCCGGCCGAAGCCTTTCTGAGTGGCCCGGTGCACATCGCCTTCGGTGCCGATCCGGCCAAGTCCAGCCTGGCACCGCTGGCCAAGCTGATCACGGCTGATGCGCTGCGCTCGAACACGGGCGAAATCGTCATGTCGCCCCCATTGGGGCGCTGCACCGTCGACGCGCCAAGAGTGCAAGGCGTGGCCGCCCACTTCGACACGGCCACGGCCACCACACGGCTGAGCGATGTGCAGTTCACCTCGCGCAACAGCTATGGCGCGGCGATGGCGATCTCGCTCGATGACGAGCCGCTGCGCCGTTCACGGCGCGTGCTGGTGCAGTACGCCACGCAAAGCCGGCCCACCGGCTGGGCCGAGCGGCCGGCCACCTGGAAGCCGGACGGCAAGCCGTCGGTCAGCGGGCTCGAGATCACCTCGATCGGCAGCGCGCCGTGGCGGGTCGTTTCGGCTCAGCTCGAGGTGGTCATCGACAACCCGGCGCTCACCACCGCCACCGCGCTCGACATGAACGGCATGCCGATCAAGGACGTACCGCTGCGGCGCAACGCGCAGCGCTTGGAGTTCAGCTTTCCCGATTCAGCGATGTACGTCGTGCTGCGCTGAGCGACACCCGCCGACCTTGCACATCACCAGTTGGACTCGCGCTCCGGCGTGGAGCCGATGCGGTGGATGGACAGGTCGGCGCCTTCGAACTCTTCTTCCAGCGTCAGGCGCAGCGAGGTCACGCACTTGATGCCGCCGTAAATCGCCAGGCCCGACAACAGCGCCCAGACCACGCCGATCAGCGTGCCCGCAACCTGCGCGCCAAAGCTCACGCCGCCCACACCGCCCAGCGCCGTCTGACCGAAGATGCCGCAGGCGATGCCGCCCCAGGCGCCACACAAGCCGTGCAGCGGCCACACGCCCAGCACGTCGTCGACCTTCCAGCGGTTTTGCGTGAGCGTGAACATGGACACAAAGATCGCGCTGGCCACGCCGCCGACCACCAGCGCGCCGGCCGGGTGCATCACGTCGGAGCCGGCGCACACCGCCACCAGCCCGGCCAGCGGACCGTTATAGACAAAGCCCGGGTCATTGCGGCCCAGCAACACGGCCACCAGCGTGCCTCCAGCCATCGCCATCAGCGAGTTGACGGCCACCAGCCCGGAGACCTTGTCGAGTGCTTGCGCGCTCATCACGTTGAAGCCAAACCAGCCCACCGCCAGCACCCACGCGCCCAGCGCCAGGAAGGGAATGTTCGACGGCGGATGCGCGCTGATGCCGCCGTCCTTGCGATAGCGGTTGCTGCGCGCACCCAGCAGCACCACGGCCACCAGACCGACCCAGCCGCCAAATGCATGCACGACCACGCTGCCCGCAAAGTCATGGAAGGCCGCACCGGTGAGCTGGGTGATGGCCTCCTGGATGCCGAACTTGTTGCCCCACACCACCCCTTCGAGCAGCGGGTAAGCCACGCCCACCAACACGGCAGTGGCGATGAGCTGCGGGCCGAACCTCGCGCGCTCGGCGATACCGCCGGAGACGATGGCCGGAATGGCCGCGGCAAAGGTCAGCAAAAAGAAAAACCGCATCAGCTCGACGCCGTTCTTTTGCATTAGCGACTCGGCGCCGGTGAAGAAACTCACGCCATAGGCCACGCTGTAGCCGATGAAGAAGTACACGACGGTCGACACCGAAAAGTCGACCAGGATCTTCACCAGCGCATTGACCTGGTTCTTCTTGCGCACCGTGCCCAGTTCGAGGAACGCGAAGCCCGCGTGCATCGCCAGCACCATGATGGCGCCCAACAACAAAAAGAGCGCGTCGCTCGCCTGCTTGACCTGATCCATGAATGTCTCCGTAGGGTGCTTGTGAGCGGCGTCTGATGCGCCGTTGTTTGAAATCAGCGCACCACGGAAGCAAAAAACGAGCCCGATTTGGTGCGAACAAAGGCACCAAATCGAGACATTTCGCGGGTCAGTCGGTCAATTCAGCGGCGGCCGCGGCCCCGAATGCACTGCCGCAGGGCATCCGCGCAGCGCCGCCCGCCTCAATCCAGATCCGGAGCGATCGCCGTGGCGTGATCGACCAGCGCGCCCAGGATGTCCTGGCCACGCTCGTCGGCCTCTTCGCCCAGCTCGTCGATGCGATCGAAGAAAGCCTGCAGCGTTCTGGCGCCATCGGCCCCCTCGTGCAGCCGGTGCACCCGGTGCTCGTGCCAGCGCTGCTGCTCTTCTTCGGTGAGCGTGTCGGGGAAGTTACGCGCGCGATAGCGAAACAGCAGCTCACCCAGGCGCGGGTCGGCAAAGGCGGGGCGCTGCTCGGCCAACTGCGCGGGCAACATGCCGCGCAGCCGCTGCAGCCGGTTCCTGTCCTCATCGCCGACAAAGCCGCCGTACAGGTCTTCGTCCACGTCGGGCGTGGTCGCGGCCATCTCAGGGCGCTCGAACACCTCGGGCCACAGCCCGGCCAGCAGCGCGGTTTGCTTCGCGGCCACATCGGCATGCACCAGCGCTTGCGCCACGTCTATGCCCCAGCGCTCGGCCATCTCGGCGCTCAGCGTCTTCAGGTTGCCGATGACCACCGGCGACTTGTTGAGGTGAATCGTCTTGATCGGCAACCGCGTCACGCCTTCGGGCAGCGCGTCGGCACGGCTGAACATGCGCTGGCGCAGCGTGGCGGCGTCCAGGTCACGCAGCACACTGGGGTCTTCGGCCAGATCCCACACGATGACCTCGTTCTTGTTGGTCGGATGTGGCGCCAGCGGCCACACCAGCGCGATGCAGCCGCGCTCGGCCGGGTACATGCCCGACACATGCAAAAAGGGCTTGCCCGCAGCCTGAGCCACGGACATCTCGCGGATGACTTCGCTCTTCTTGTGCAGGCGCAGGCAGAAGTCCCACAGCTTGGGGTTCACATGGCGGATCAGCCGCGCCAACGCCAGCGTGGCACGCACGTCCGACAGCGCATCGTGCGCCGCCTCGTGCGCCAGGCCGTTGGCCGCACTGAGATGCTCGAGCTTGAACGAAGGCCGGCCGTCTTCGTGGCGCGGCCATTGGATGCCGGCCGGGCGCAGCGCGTAGCAGCAGCGCACCACGTCCATCAGGTCCCAGCGGCCGCACCCGTCTCGCCATTCGCGTGCGTAAGGCTCGATCAGGTTGCGCCAGAAAAGAAAGCGGGTGACCTCGTCGTCGAAGCGGATCGAGTTGTAGCCCACGCCCACCGTGCCAGGCCGCGCCAACTGTGCCTCGATCGCGGCGGCAAATGCGTGCTCGCTCACGCCGCGCTCCATGCACACCTGCGGCGTGATGCCGGTGAGCAGACAGCTCTCGGGGTCGGGCAGGCTGTCGTCGGTGGGCTGGCAGTACAGCGTGACCGGCTCGTCGATCTCGTTCAGATCGGCATCGGTGCGCACGCCGGCAAACTGCGCAGGTCGATCGCGGCGGGGCACCACGCCAAAGGTTTCGTAGTCGTGCCAGAAAAAGGTCATTGCATCCATGTGGCGCAACATACCGCACTCGGCCGAGCCCTTGACGCGACGCACGCAACACGACACCACGGCCGCACACAATCGACCACGCCATCCTCGAAGGAGTTCGCATGAAGCTACCGACCGCCACGCGCCCATCGCCCGCTGCCCCAGTCCATGCGTACGCCAAGACGCTCAAGACCTTCACCACCGCCAGCGGCGTCGAAGGCAGCTTCTATTCGCTGCCAGCGCTGGCCAAGCGCATTCCCAATGTGGCGCGGCTGCCCCATTCGCTGCGCGTGGTGCTCGAAAGCGTGCTGCGCAACTGCGACGGCAAGAAGGTGACGGCCGAACACGTCGAGCAGCTCGCCGGCTGGCAGCCGCAGGCTGAACGCAGCGCGGAGATTCCTTTCGTTGTGGCCCGCGTGGTGCTGCAGGACTTCACCGGCGTGCCACTGCTCGCCGATCTGGCTGCCATGCGCAACGTGGCGGCTTCGATGGGCCAGGACGCCAAGACCATCGAGCCGCTGGTGCCGGTCGATCTGGTGGTCGACCACAGCGTGATGGTCGACTACTACGGCACCCGGCAGTCGCTTGACCTGAACATGAAGCTCGAGTTCGAGCGCAACCGCGAGCGCTACGAGTTCATGAAGTGGGGCATGCAAGCCTTCGACACCTTTGGCGTGGTGCCGCCGGGCTTTGGCATCGTGCACCAGGTCAACCTCGAGTACCTCGCACGCGGCGTGCACAAGACGCCCAAGAGCCGTGCCGGCTCGGCGGTGCCCGCGGGCGTGTACTACCCCGACTCGCTGGTCGGCACCGACAGCCACACCACCATGATCAACGGCATCGGTGTGGTCGGCTGGGGCGTGGGCGGCATCGAGGCCGAGGCTGGCATGCTGGGCCAGCCGGTGTACTTCCTGACACCCGACGTGGTGGGGTTGGAGCTGACGGGCAGGCTGCGTGAAGGCGTCACCGCCACCGATCTGGTGCTCACCGTGACCGAGATCTTGCGCCGGGCCAAGGTGGTCGGCAAGTTCGTCGAGTTCTTTGGCGAAGGCACCGCCAGCCTCGCGCTGCCCGACCGCGCGACGGTGGCCAACATGGCGCCCGAATACGGCGCGACGATGGGCTTTTTTCCGGTCGACGAAAAGACCATCGAGTACTTCCGCGGCACCGGCCGCAGCAAGAAGAAGATCGAGGCCTTCGAGGCCTACTTCCGGGCGCAGAAGATGTTTGGCGTGCCAAAGCGCGGCGACATCGACTACACCAGCGTCGTCACGCTCGATCTGGGCACGGTGTCGCCCAGCCTGGCCGGCCCGAAGCGCCCGCAAGACCGCATCGACCTGGGCCAGGTCAAGCACCAGTTTGCCGAGCTGTTCAGCCAACCGCCGGCCGACAACGGCTTCAACCAGCCGGCCGAGAGGCTGGGCCTGTCGGTCACCACGCCATCGGGCCTGTCTATTGCCAACGGCGACGTGCTGATCGCGGCCATCACCTCGTGCACCAACACCTCCAACCCGAGCGTGCTGCTGGCCGCCGGGCTGCTGGCCAAGAAGGCAGTCAAGGCCGGGCTGCGGGTGCAGCCGCACATCAAGACCTCGCTGGCACCAGGCTCGCGCATCGTCACCGAATACCTCGAAAAAGCCGGCCTGCTGCCCTACCTCGAGAAGCTGGGCTTCTACCTCGCGGGCTACGGCTGCACCACCTGCATCGGCAACGCCGGCGACCTGACGGCCGAGATCAACGAAGCCATCACCGCCAACGACCTGGTGTGTGCCGCGGTGCTGTCGGGCAACCGCAATTTCGAAGCGCGCATTCACCCCAACCTGAAGGCCAACTTCCTGGCCTCGCCGCCGCTGGTGGTGGCCTATGCGATCGCCGGCAGCGTCAACATCGACCTGATGACCGAGCCGCTGGGCAAGGCCAAGGGCAAGAACGGCAAGGCGATCTATCTGGGCGACATCTGGCCCACCAGCGACGAGATCCACGCGCTGATGAAGTACGCCATGAATGGCCGGGCCTTCAAGAAGAACTACGACAAGGTCAGCAGCGAACCCGGCAAGCTGTGGGGCAAGGTCCAGGGATCGACCGGTCAGGTCTACGACTGGCCCACCTCGACCTACATCGCCAAGCCGCCCTTCTTCGACGACTTCACCATGCAGCCACGGCAGGCCGCTGCAGGCATCAGCGGTGCGCGGGCGATGGCACTGTTTGGCGACTCGATCACCACCGACCACATCTCGCCGGCGGGCTCGATCAAGCCGGCCTCACCCGCGGGCCTGTGGCTCGCCGAGCACCAGGTGTTGAAGGCCGACTTCAACAGCTACGGCTCGCGCCGCGGCAACCACGACGTGATGGTGCGCGGCACCTTTGCCAACGTGCGCATCAAGAACCTGATGATTCCAGCGGGCCCCGATGGCTCGCGCGAAGAAGGCGGCCTGACGCTGCTGCAGCCTTCAGGCGAAAAGCTGCCCATCTATGACGCGGCCGTTCGCTACATGGCCGAGGGCACGCCCACGATGGTGTTCGCAGGCGAGGAATACGGCACCGGGTCGTCGCGCGACTGGGCGGCCAAGGGCACCGCGCTGCTCGGCATCAAGGCGGTGATCGCACGCAGCTTCGAGCGCATCCACCGCAGCAATCTGGTGGGCATGGGCGTGCTGCCGCTGCAGTTCAGGGGATCGGACAGCTGGCCCACGCTGGGCATCCGTGGCGATGAGATGTTCGACATCGAGCTGGCCGCGCACATCGCGCCGCAGCAAGAAGCCACGCTGGTGATCACCTCGACCGACGGCAGCCAAAAGCGCGTGCCGCTGACACTGCGCATCGACACGCCGATCGAGGTCGACTACTACCAGCACGGCGGCATCCTGCCCTTCGTGCTGAGGCAGCTGCTGGCGGGTTGATTTCAGCCCAGCGCGCGGCCCCATTCATCGGCATCGAAACCCACCAGCAAGCCGCCTGGGTGCTCGAGCACCGGGCGGCGGATCACGCTGGGCTGCGCCAGCATGAGTTCGCGCGCGCTCGCCGCGTCGTGCACCGCGGCCTGCTGATCGGCATCGAGCTTGCGCCAGGTGGTGCCCTTGCGGTTGATCAGCATCTCCCAGCCCACAGATTGCATCCAACGCTCGAGTGGCGCCAGCGGCACGCCTAGCTTCTTGTGATCGTGGAAGACGCAGTCGATGCCGCGTTCAGCCAGCCAGGCGCGGGCCTTCTTCACGGTGTCGCAGTTGGCAATGCCGTAGACGGTGACGGCGGGCTCGGCAGGTTTCATCGCAACAATCTCTGGTGGGGTGAGGGTTCAACACAAGACCGGGGTGAGGCCATGGCAACAACGACTGAATTTTCAACCGCACTCGGCCACGGCATCTGGGCCATCGACACCGGTTATCAAAGGCCGCACTTCGATGCCGCGTACCTCATGGTCGAGCGCGGCCGGGCTGCTTTTATCGACACCGGCACGGGCCACTCGGTGCCGCGGCTGCTGGCGGTGCTCGAAGCCGCGGGCGTGGCGCGCGATGCGGTCGACTGGGTCATCCCCACGCACGTGCACCTGGACCACGCCGGCGGCTCGGGCGCGCTGATGGCCGCGCTGCCCCACGCGAAGCTGGTGGTGCACCCGCTGGGCGCGCGTCACCTGATCGATCCGGCCAAGCTGATCGCCGGCGCCAGTGCCGTCTACGGCGCCGACGAGGTGCAGCGCTCGATCGGCACGGTGGTGCCGGTGAGCGCCGAGCGCGTGCTCGAAAGTGCAGACGGCATGGAGATCGATCTGGCCGGGCGTAGCCTGCGTTTGTTCGACACACCCGGCCACGCCCGCCACCACCACTGCGTGTGGGACGAGCGCAGCCGCGGCCTGTTCACCGGCGACACCTTCGGCCTGTCGTACCGCGAGTTCGACACACCGCAAGGCGCCTGGCTGCTGCCCAGCACCACGCCGGTTCAATTCGACCCGCCGGTGCTGCGTGCGTCGTTCGAGCGGCTGCTCGCGCTGCGGCCCGACTGCGTCTACCTGACGCACTTCGGCCGGCTGCCCGCCTCACCCGGCCCCGACGGTGCCCAGACGCTGCAGCAACTGGGGCGCGAATACCTCGAGCAACTGGATGCGGTGATCGCGCTGGGGCTGCGCGCTGCGGCAGCGTCAGCCAGCGCAGAGGATCGCCATGTGGCGCTGGTGGAAGGCTTGAGCGAGCTTTACCTGGAACGCGTGGGCCGCCTGGGTGGCGGCCTGTCACGCGAGCGCGTGCTGGAGCTGATGGACATGGACATCGAGCTCAACGCGCAGGGCATGGGCGTGTGGCTGGGGGCTGTGGCTGAGGCCGCACCGCAGCCCAAGGCTTCGACGCCCGTGCAGCAAGCACGCAACCCGCTGCACGGATTGAGGCTGGAAGACATCGTCAAGGCGCTGGTGGCGCATTACGGCTGGGCTGAACTGGGAGAGCGCATTCCGGTACGTTGCTTCATCAGCGAGCCGAGTGTCGCGTCGAGCCTGAAGTTTCTTCGCAAGACGCCGTGGGCGCGCGAGAAGGTGGAAGGGCTTTACCTGTTCATGCTGCGCGACGTGCGCCGCGCTCAGCGGGAAGAACCACCGGGCAAGACAAGCCGGGGCTGTAATTAGGGGTCGGCGGGTGTCGCACTAGGGCACCTTGGACTTGCTAATCGAATAGCGAAACCCGTCGCCGACGTCTTGGTATCGGCCGCCATTCGGGCCGACTTGAGGATTTTTTCAGGCAGGGGACAAGGCCCCGATCAACGAGCGCGGGCCAGTGCAGACCGCCGGCGGCCTGCCATGAACAAGCCTCCCACACCCGACAGCAGCAACCAGCCCGCCGCCGGAATTGGAACGGGATTGACGGTACCGCCTGAGGTTGTCTCGAGCGTGAAAGCGCCATCGATGGCGGTGTAGGGGTCCAGCGAGTTGACGAACTGATACGTCACGGTGCCGGGCACGTACGGAACCGCGAGGTTCCACATCGTGCTGTCTGTATCGATGAACGAAACACCCAGGGGGGTGAAGTAGCCGCGGGCCGCGGCGTTGAGGTTGTTGGGGTTGGGCTCAAGCACCACGTTGTCGTTGCCGGCAAAACCCGATGTCACTGTGGTTTCTTCTGAAACCTCGTCGTAGGTGGCCGCGTACTTGTCCAGCAGGGAAATCGCCTTGCCGTTGATCGCGCCAGTGGCGCCGGTCATGACGTAAAAGTCGTTCGGGTTGGGCACGTAGGTACCGGCATCGAGGAACTGCAGGGTGTTGGTCACGTATTCCTCGAGGCTTCCGTCAACACTGTCATCCCAGAGCCTGGCGGTGAAGGTGCCGCTGCCGGAGGTGCTGGCGCTGGTGAAGTTCCAGCTCATCACCAGCGAGGCGTTGGCGGCTGTCGCGCTGAAAAACAGCGCCAGTGCGGCGGCGATCGGTCGAATGCGATTCATGTCAAAAGTCTCTCGAAATTCAAAAGTCGTTCGGTTCAATTCAGCGTGACGGTGGCACCGACGGCCCCCGTGCCGGTCTTGTAGACCAGGGTGTTCAAGCCGTTGAAGCGGAAGCGGTGGACACCACCGTGGCCGGCTTCATCGCCGCTGTACAGAAACAGCGGGCCGCCCAGGGGCTCTTGAACCAGCGTCGGGCTCAAGGGGTCGATGGGAAGTTGGGCGCCGACCGGCCGCGTGGTGCGGGTGGTGGCTTCACCAAACTGACCGAGGAACAAGCCGTTGTCGTCGAAGTGCATGAACTGGCTGGCGTAGCCCAGCTTGCTATTGAGCGGGTCCTTGAAGTTGGTGCCTTGGTAGCCGTAGACGATGTTCGATCCATTGGCCCACACCAGATTGCCGCCGTAATGGATCGAGTTGTCGACCGGCCTGGTCTGGAAGACGCCCTTGCCGTCCATCGGGCCCGACGGGCTGGCCAGCCACAGCCACTTGGTGTCGTAGCGGGTGGCCGCGCCAAGGTGGAAGTTGCTGCCGGTGACCGACTGGTCAAAGAACACCACGCGGTTGGAAGCCGTCAGTGGAAAGCGCGGACCGACCACGCCCGAGAAGACACCGGCACGGCTGTAGGCCGACGTCGCGGAGGTGGGCACCGTCGCCTGAACCACTGCGGTGCCCCATTGCGGGTCGCCCAAGCCATTGAAGCCGGTCAAAGGCAGTCGGTACACCGTCTGCGCGGCGGCACCTGCGGTCGTGGTGGCGTAGCCCAGGTCGCCGCCCTCGTACATCACCGTGGTGGTGGTGTTGGCCACTTGCGGCAAGGTGCCGATCAGGCGCACAGGGCCGGACGATGGCAACTCGACGAGCTTCTGGACGTTGCCGACCGTGACCAAGCCATACGTGCGGCTGTTCGACAAGGTTTGGACCGTGGTGAAGCCGCCAAAGCCGCTGTTGTCCCGGCTTGAGTCTGTCACGCCCGCGGGCAGGCTGGGCAGCCAGTTCTTGACCAGCGGCCAGGCCGCGCCACCGGCCACCAAGGCGTCGGTACGGTTGACCGTGTTGCAAAACTGCAGGAAGTTGGCGTAAACACAACTTGGGTTGCCATGGTCCACCGTGGAGGCGTAAACCAGGGGCAGATAGGACACCTTGGTGCCAGCCGTTGTGGAGGCTGGGGCAAAGCGCAGCATGCGGTTGTTGCAGGTGTCGCCAACCCACAGCGAGCCATCCGATTCGGCGGCCAGGGCGGTTCTTTCGCCACCCGCCACCTTGAAGCACAGCTTGGTGTCAGACACAGCAGGGCTGGACGCATAGCCGCCGGCATCACCCTTGGTGTCGCCCGATGCCGAACCCGCAGCGCCGGCCGAGGTGAAGTGCTTGATCTGCTGGCTGGCACCGCCATCGGCCACCCAGACGCCGCCGGCATCCACGCTCGAGCCTTCGGCCGACACGGCCAGTGGGCTGACCAGACCGCTACTGATCACCGCCGCCTGACTTGGCGTGCCCGACAGATCGGTGTAGCGCACCACCGTGCTGCCCGAGATGACCCACAGGTCGCCCGCGGCGGTCATGCTGATCTGGTTGTACTTGCTGGCATTGCTGCTCATGGGCACCGAGATGCTGCCCAGCGAGGCCCCGGTGGTCTTGTTGAACAGGCGCACCAGATTCAGACCGCCGTGAGCCACGGCCAGCACGTTGCCGCTTTGCTGCACGGCGATGCCGGTCGGAGCCTTGGCTGTGTTGTCTGCGGCCGAGGACGCGGCGTAGTAGTCAATCACGCCCGAATAGCTTTGATCCGGGTAGCACACGCCGGCAGACAGATAGTTGAGGCAGACCGATTGCCCGGACGCCAGGTTCACCGCGGCAAACGACGACTTGTCAAAGGCTCGCACGAAAGATGTCTTGGCGAATCCGCCGATGTTGGCCGCGTACACATTCGACGCATCGGCTGCGACCATCGCGTAGGCGACGAAGGCATCTGTGCTCGGAAGCTGCCGCAGCGCGGTGTTCGGTGACGACAGAGCGAAGCCTGACAGACCAGGCTGGCCCTCGTTGTAGCCCACGGCCATGTAGGCGTTGCTGCCCGCGATCGCCAGGCCGTTGACCGGCTGCATGTAGGCATGCACCCCGGTGCCGTCAAAGCTGGAAGAGGTGTTGCCGATCACGCCTTCCCAGGCGTAGCCGATGTTGTGATACGCCAGACGGATGGTGTAGACATTGCCAGCCCCGGTGGGCATGGCCACGCCGGCGTCGTTTTTGCCGTTCCAGATACCCGACTTCAAGCCGGGGGCCAGGCTGGCCCCGCGAACCAGTGAGCGCACCAGCACGCCTTGCGAGTTGTAGACACCGACGCTGACCTTCCAGGTGGTGGCACCTGCCGGTGTGGCCGGCAGGGTGACTTTCCAGGTCGTCGTCCCCGCAACCGGGAGCGCTGCGCTGACATCGTGGGGGGCGAGCAGCCCCAAAGCGCACGCGGTGGCGACCAGTGCCAAACGAGGGTTGGAGATTGAAGTGCGTGCTGGGGGGTTCATGACAGGCTGACCTTTGTTAAATACGCGACGGCCATCAATTTCGGGGCTTTTGTCGATTTCTGGATTCTCTCGAATCACTGTGACTTGAACCTGACCCCAAGGGCACCCAAACCGGCTCGTTCGGACTAGTACGGACTAGCCGGTCACACCGCACAGCACCGGGCGTTCATAGTTGAGCCCCCACCCACCCCCGAAAGAACCCTGCCATGAGACTGCTTCACGTCATGCTGCGCGTTGGAAACCTGCAGCGCTCGATCGATTTCTACACCTGCGTGATGGGCATGAGCCTGATTCGCACCACCGAGCGCCCCGAGCAAAAGTACTCGCTGGCCTTTCTGGGCTACGGCTCCAACCCCGAGCACGCCGAGCTCGAGCTCACCCACAACCACGGCGTCGACAGCTACGAGCTGGGCACCGCCTACGGTCACATCGCCATCGAGGTGCCAGATGCGAGCGCCGCCTGCGAGCAGATTCGCGCCCATGGCGGCAAGGTGACGCGCGAAGCCGGCCCGGTGGCTGGCGGCAGCACCGTGATTGCCTTCATCACCGACCCCGACGGCTACAAGGTCGAGTTGATCCAGCGCGGCACGCTGTGAGCGCGCTCTAACGGCTGCGCAGCAAGGCGGTGTCGCGCGCCAAGGCCGTGATGCGCGGCCAGTCGCCGGCGGCCAGCGCGTCGGCCGGCGTGAGCCACGAGCCGCCGCACACGCGCACATTGGGCAGCGCCAGAAAGCGCGGCGCGGTCTCGGCGGTGATGCCGCCGGTGGGGCAAAACACGATGTCCGCAAACGGCCCGGCGAACGCCTGCAGCATCGCCACACCGCCGGCCGCGGTGGCCGGAAAGAACTTCAGGAAGTCGTGGCCGTCCGCATGGGCGTGCATCACCTCGCTGGCCGTGGCCACACCGGGCAGCAGCGCCAGACCCCGCTCGCGGCAGGCCAGGCCGATCTCGCTGCGATAGCCCGGGCTCACCGCAAAGTGGCAACCGGCGTCGTGTGCGGCCTGGACATCAGCCGCGCTGCGCACCGTGCCCGCACCCACGATGGCCTCGGGCACCGCGCGGGCGATGGCTTCCATGCAGGCCAGCGCGGCCGGCGTGCGCAGCGTCACCTCGAGCACACGCACTCCCCCGTCGACCAGCGCGCGCGCCAGCGGCACGGCGTCTTCGAGGCGGTGGATCACCAGAACCGGGATGACGGGGCCGTGATCGGCGAGTTCAAGCGGGTTCATGGCGGGGCTTCCTTGCATGGGTGTGGCGGGGATAAGCGGCTCAAAGCCAGCTGATGGCGCCTTCCTCGGCGCTGAGCACGTTGCGGCGCAGGCCGGCAAACAGCTCGCGGCCGAGGCCGTGGCCGTTGATCTCGCGCTGGGCATCGCTCAACTCGGCGCACTCGCGCGCGGCCCAGACCGACTCTTCGACCAGCGCATCGAGGCGGCCCGCCACGGCATCCAGACGGATCACATCGCCCGAGCGCACGCGCGCCAGCGGTCCGCCGGCCAACGCCTCGGGGCTGAGGTGGATGGCAGCCGGCACCTTGCCGCTGGCGCCGCTCATGCGGCCGTCGGTCACCAGCGCGATGCGAAAGCCGCGGCCTTGCAGCACCGCCAGCGGCGGCGTCAGCTTGTGCAGCTCGGGCATGCCATTGGCACGCGGGCCCTGAAAGCGCAGCACCGCGACGAAATCGCGCTCGAGCTCGCCAGCCGCGAAGGCATCCAGCAAGGCCTGCTGAGACTCGAACACGATGGCCGGCGCCTCGATCACCCAAGCGTCGTCGGGCACCGCCGAGGTCTTGATGACCGCGCGGCCCAGGTTGCCGGTGAGCAGCGCCAGACCGCCATGCGCGCTGAAGGGCGCTGCCGCCGGCCGCACGACGTCGTCATCGCCGATGAGTTGGCTGGTAGGCGGCAGATCGCGCCAGCTCAGGCGGCCATCGGCATCGGCGTGCGGCACGCGGGTGTGCTCGCGCAAGCCACCCGCCGACATGGTCGCCACATCGGCGTGCATCAGCCCGGCGTCGATCAGCTCGCGAATCACATGGCCCGGGCCGCCGGCCGCCTGGAACTGGTTCACATCGGCGCTGCCGTTGGGATACACGCACGCCAGCAGCGGTGTGGCATTCGACAGCTGCGAAAAATCAGTCCAGTCGATCACAAGACCCGCCGCACGCGCCACGGCCACCCAGTGGATCAGGTGGTTGGTGGAGCCGCCGGTGGCCAGCAGCGCCACCATGGCGTTGACGATCACCCGCTCGTCAACCAGCTGGCCGATGGGCTGGAAGCCGGCCGCGCCGCCGCGCACCCGGGCGAGCACGCAGCGCACCGCCTCGCGGGTGAGCGACTCGCGCAGCCCCGTGTGCGGGTGAACAAACGCGGCACCGGGCACGTGCAGGCCCATCGCCTCGAGCAGCATCTGGTTGCTGTTGGCCGTGCCGTAGAAGGTGCAGGTGCCCGGCCCGTGATAGGCGGCCGACTCGGCCTGCAGCAGCGCATCGCGGTCGACCAGGCCCTGCGCGTGCTGCTCGCGGACGCGGCTCTTGGCCTGGTTGCTCAGACCCGAACCCATCGGCCCGGCCGGCACAAACACGCATGGCAGGTGGCCGAAATGCAGCGCACCGATCAGCAGCCCCGGCACGATCTTGTCGCACACGCCGAGCAGCAAGGCGGCATCGAACACATCGTGGCTGAGCGCGATGGCCGTGCCCATGGCGATGGTGTCGCGCGAAAACAAGCTGAGCTCCATGCCGGGCAGCCCCTGCGTGACGCCGTCGCACATCGCCGGCACGCCACCGGCCACCTGCACGGTCGCGCCCAGGCGGCGTGCCTCGTCGCGGATGAGCGCGGGAAAGGCTTCGTAGGGCTGATGCGCCGACAGCATGTCGTTGTAGGCGGTGACCACGCCGATGTGGGGTGCGCGCTCGACCATCACGCGCAGCTTGTCGTTCGATGGCAGCGCGGCAAAGGCGTGAGCCACGTTGGCGCAGCCCATGCGATCGGAGCCGCGCTGGCGTTGACTGGCCTCGGTGATGCGCGCCAGATAAGCCAGCCGCAAAGGCGCGCTGCGCTGTCGGATGCGCTGCGTGACCTCGGCCACCACGGGATTCAACGGCATGAAGGACTTTCGCGAGAGGGGCAACTGCGGTCGATTCTGCGCCGCGGCGTGCCGGCCGCGCTACTTGAGCGCCAGATTGCGCTGCGCCATGTCCGGGTTGTCGGTGCTGCGCCGGCCTTTGAGCGCGGCATGACCGGACCAGGCGGCGCGTGCATCGTGCAAGGCGTCGGCGCCCGCAGCGTTGAGCTGCGTGCCCAGCTCGTCGACATCGACCGCACACGACGGATAACGCGTCAGCAAACGGCGGGCACCTTCATCGCCGCGCAAGCGGATCAGCTCGGAGTAGAGGTCAACGCCAAAGCCCACCGGGCAGCACTGGCTGCCACGGTGCTGAGCGTAGGCGATGGGACTTTCGACCAGGGCACGCGCCACGCGCAGCAGGGTCGATGGCAGCACCATCGACCGCTCCACCGGCAACACCAGCCAGCCTGCGGCATTGGGGCGCGCCATGACGCCCGCGGCAATCGCCGCGCCCAGACCCTGGAGTTGATGCATGCCGCGACGCTCGGTGCGGCCGTCAGGCGGGACACGCACCTGCGGCGTCGCCACCACCAACACATCGCGGCTGGCCACCAAGCCGCAGGCTTCGGCCGCCTGAGCCTTGGTGGTGACCACCACCAGCGGGAAGCCCGCGCTCATCACCCGGCTCAAGGTGGCCCCCAGCGAGCCCGGCGCTTCGGCGACATAGGCCCATGACGGCTCGGCCCACCCCGCCGCAGCGCCCGAGGCAACAACGATGACCGTGGGCATCTCACTCATGGCGGCATCCACCCGTATTGGCGGTTGCCCGCAGGCCGCCCAGATGGCGGCCGCGTCAATCGCTGTTTGGAGATGAGGATGCGGGGAGGTACTGCGGCCCGCCAGAGGATCATCACTTACGGTGTTCCCCTTGGGCGGACGCGGTTTTTCTGATGGGCCGCTCGGGCAAAGGGCCTTTGAAATTCGACGCTCGCCGCCTATACTGTACAAATACACAGTATCAGGAGCCAACATGAACTTCGAGTACCGCCAGTGCTACCAGCCCCAGCCATCGCTTCGCTTGCCCTCATGGATGCGTCGCCTGTGGGTCTGGCTTTGAGAGCAAAGCCGCCGCACGTCTCACGCCTGATGCCTGACGCCTGACCCTTGACGCCGGCGACGGCTCGCAGGGATGGGTGGTTTCTATACTCGACCGATGGAATCCATCGCCGATCTGCGCAAGAGCTACGAGCGCTCAGAGCTCGACGAATCGGCCTCGCTGGCCGACCCGCTCGCCCAATTCGAGCTGTGGCTGCAGCAGGCCATCACAGGCGAGATCCCCGAACCCAACGCCATGACGCTGGCCACCGTGGGCGCCGACGGTCGGCCATCCACCCGCGTGGTATTGATCAAGGGCTGCGATGCGCGCGGCATCGTGTGGTTCACCAATTACCAAAGCCGCAAGGGCCGCGAGCTGGCACACCAGCCGTTTGCGGCGCTGCAGTTCCACTGGGTTGAGCTCGAACGCGTGGTGCGCATCGAAGGTCGCGTCGAGCCCATCGACGCGGCTGAATCCGACGCCTACTTCAACTCGCGCCCGCTCGACTCGCGCATTGGCGCGTGGGCCTCGCCGCAAAGCGAGGTGATCTCCTCGCGCGGCGTGCTGGTGGCCAACGCAGCGAAATTCGGCGCGAAGTTCATGCTCAACCCGCCCCGGCCGCCGCACTGGGGCGGCTACCGCCTGGTACCCGACCGCTGGGAGTTCTGGCAGGGCCGCCCATCGCGCCTGCACGACCGGCTGCAATACCGGCTGCAAGGCGACGTGTGGACGCGCGAGCGGCTGGCGCCTTGATCGTCAGGATCGCGCCTAGAAGGTGATACGCATGCCTGCCATCACCGCACGACCCGGCAGCGGAGACAAGCCCCGGATCGTCTGGATCGACGAGGCGCTGTAAGCCAGCTCGTTACCCAGATTCGTCACCTTGACAAACCACAGAGCATCGGTCGGGCCCAGGCTGAAGCGCTGCGAAACCGAGGCATTCACGATCGTGTAACCGTCGGTGGGTTGATCGGTATCCGGCACGCGGGCCTGGCGTGCCGAATAAATCGTCTCCACACGCGCGGCCCAGGGGCCATGCTCGGCATCAAGCCCCAGGTTCAAGCGCCACGGCGCGATCCGTGGCAGCGGCTCACCGGTGGTGCGGTTGGTGGCCCGCGTCCAATCGAACATCGCTGTGGCGTCTAGCGTTGCCACACGCTCGAGCAGCCGCTTGCGAGCCTCGATCTCGACGCCCTTCATGCGAGCCTTGACCTCATCGAACCGGTAAAGCGGAACGCTGTCAGGTGAGCCATCGGGCACGGGCTCGCCCGAGTCGTCCACTTGCTCGCCCGTTGCGTCGAGTGAAATAAAACGCGAAAACCGCGTCACAAAAAAGCCTGCGCGCACACGGTCGGTGGCGTTCTTCCACTCGATCGCCAGATCAATGTTGCCGCCGCGCTCTTTGGACAGCGAGGGATCGCCTTGCTCGTAGGTGCCCGTCGCCGCGTGCACGCCGTTCGCGTAGAGCTCGTAGAAAGTGGGGGCGCGTTCGGTCGAACTCAGCGCGACCGACAGTGACCAGTCGCTCGCCAGGGGATAGACGTTGGACAGCGAAAGGCTGCGAAGCGAAAAACTCCGATCCGAGGGTTCGCCGAATTTGGATTCGCCCGACCCGGCATCCCCATCGGAGTTGACTTGGGCCCACTCCAGTCGCACACCCGCTGACAGCGTTCCTCCAGACCACTGGGTCTCTTCCAACGCAAAAAGTGCGGACTTGCGGGTGTGGGTGTCAGGCACAAAGGCCTCCTCACCCAGCGCAGAGAAGTTGAACTGCTCTTGCTGGAATCCAAAGACGCCCTTCACCGGCCCGATCGGTGCGTGTTCGAACTCGGCGCGAACGTCGTAACCCTTGCTCTTGAAGACCGTGCCGACCGCGCCGTCCCCCTCGATTTCCTTGTGTTGATAGTCAGCGGCGTTGGCGTTGATCCGCACCGCACGCAGCACCCCCTCAAGCCCCCTGACTTCGCTGGCAAATCCGATGTGATCGCGCTGCATCTTGATGAGCACATCAGGCTCCGCGGTGACGCCATAGTCGTTTTCATAGGTGTCAACCGAAAGCCCGACACGGGTCGACCACTTCGCGGCTGCGAGCCCGGGCTCATCGCTGCCGCCGGTGAACCATGAACCACCGATCGAGCCACCGCTGCTCTGGCTGGCGGAATTGCGCACATGAGAGCTGCGCTCGAGCGGCTGGCCGTCTTCTACCGGCGTGAAGCGCGGCACCCGCAGGTCGGACGTGTCACGCCCGAACACATCGGCATGCAACGCGAATGCCGAATTACCGGTCTCGAGCACAGCAGCTCCACCACGCTCCTGGGCCGCCCCGCCGAGCCGCACTTCGGCGACACCCGAGCTTCCAGACAATGGCGCACGAGGGATGCGGTTATCGATCGCGTTGACCACGCCGCCCACCGCACTGCCTCCATGAAGCAGCGCCCCAGGGCCGCGCAAAACCTCGACACGGTCGACGATGAGCGGGTCGATCGGTACCGCGTGGTCGTAACTCAGCGCCGATGCATCGACCGAGCCACCTGCGTTGCTGAGGATGCGCACCCGATCGCCGTCAAGGCCGCGGATCACCGGGCGGTTGGCGTTGGGGCCGAAGTAGCTCGACGACACGCCGGGCAGCCCGTCGAGCGTCTCGCCGAGCGAGCTGCCGCGGCGCAGCACCAGGGCGTCGCCCGACAGCACCGACACCGGTGCGGCAATCTTCTGGCTGCCCAGCGGGTTGCCCGTGATCACCACGGTGTCAAGGTTCTGGGGTGGCGGCGTGGCGGCAGGTGCACCCGCCGGGGCGGTCTGAGCGTGAACAGGAGATGCGCTGACGAAAGCCAGAGCGATGGCCACAGCCAAGGCGCTCGGAGGCAGAGGAATGAATCGATTCATGATGTGGTGGGTCCAGAATCTGACGAACAACGCGGCGCACGGGCCATTCAAGGCTTCGTGAGCCGGCGGCTCGCCACAGGGCAAAGCGCGGCTATCAGCGCACCGCATCGGGGCGCTGATCTGTGGGGCAACAGGGGTGGGTGCGCGAAGACGCCGGCCGCACGGGCCGGGTTCGCCGCCGTCAGGCTCGCACGGGTGGACCGCGCGCGAGGTAGCCCGCAGATTGGGCGGCGTGATGCCAGCCGATGTGCACCGCATCCAGGTTTTGCGGCGGTGCGAAGGCGATGGGAGCCGAGGTCGTCGAGGCGAGCAAGTCGGCATGCGTCAGCAAGTCAAACAACCGGCAGTCGTCAGAGTCACTGTCGTGTCCGGAGAACAGCGCTTGCAGGGCCGGCCCGGCGTTCGACGGCCCCGCCGACCGCTCCACGCTGTGCGTGGCCAGATGCTGCGGGTGCACGTAGGAGTGCAATGAGCCCACCCACTGCATCAGCACGATGCAGCACGCCAGCGCGATGGCCGCACCGACGCGCAAGGCGCAAGCGTTGTGGCGGCGGTGAGAGTGCTTGACGTCCATGGGTGACCACAATGATAGCAACCGCGAGTGACCCACACGCACCACCGTAGACTGATTCAAATTGACGCAGCAGCGCCGGCACCGGCCAAGGCTGTCGTCGCACTGTCAACTCACCCGCGAGAACCCCATGACCCCCACTCCCTTCGAATCCATCCTGACCGCCGTGCACGGCGACGGCGCGCTCAAGACCGGCGTGATCACGCTGAACCGGCCGAAGGCACTGAATGCGCTGAGCGATGCGCTGATGAATGAGCTGGGCGCAGCACTGCTGGCTTTCGACCGCGATGCCGGCATCGGCTGCATCGTGATCACCGGCAGCGAGAAGGCCTTTGCCGCGGGCGCCGATGTCGGCGGCATGGCCGAGCTCAGCCACATGGACGCCTTCAAGGGCGACTTCATCACCCGCAACTGGGAAACCATCCGCCAGGTGCGCAAGCCCGTGATCGCTGCGGTGGCCGGCTTCGCGCTGGGCGGCGGCTGCGAGCTGGCGATGATGTGCGACTTCATCATCGCCGCAGACACCGCCAAGTTCGGCCAGCCCGAGATCAAGCTGGGCATCATCCCCGGCGCCGGCGGCACGCAGCGGCTGCCGCGCGCGGTGGGCAAGGCCAAGGCGATGGACATGGTGCTCACCGCACGCATGGTCGACGCCGCCGAGGCCGAACGCGCCGGGCTGGTGTCGCGCGTGGTGGCGGCCGATCAGTTGATGGCCGAAACATTGGCCGCCGCAGCCACCATCTGCAGCCAAAGCGCGCCCAGCGTGATGATGGCCAAGGAATGCATCAACCGCGCGTTTGAATCGGGCCTGTCGGATGGCGTGTCCTACGAGAGGCGGCTGTTTCACTCGCTGTTCGGCTCGCACGACCAGCGCGAGGGCATGGCCGCCTTCATCGCCAAGCGCAAGCCCGACTTCAAGCAGAGCTGACGCGCTGGCAACCGCGCTTCAGCGGTAGCGGCTGGCGAAGGTCTTGCGGAACTTCTCGATCTTGGGCGCAGCCACCATCGCGCAGTAGCCCTGATGGGGGTTGTTGGCGTAGTAGTGCTGGTGGTAATCCTCGGCACGCGAATAGTCGGCCAGCGGCAGCAGCTCGGTCACGAGCCGCCCGCCCAGCTTCGCGTTCACCTCGTCCATCACCTCGCGCGCCACGGCCTGCTGCGCAGCCTCGTGGAAATAGATGCCCGAGCGGTACTGCGTGCCCACGTCATTGCCCTGACGGTTGGGCGTGGTCGGGTCGTGGATCACAAAGAAGATCTCGAGCACCTCGCGCAGGCTGATGCGATCGGCATCAAAGGCCACGCGAATCACCTCGACACAGCCGGTCGCCCCGCTGCACACCTGCTCGTAGGTGGGTTTCGCAACGCGGCCGTTGCAGTAGCCGGACTCGACCGCGGTGACGCCATCGACGTGCTCGTACACCGCCTCGGTGCACCAGAAGCAGCCGCCGCCCAGCGTGATCATTTCAATGCTCATGTCGTCCTCTTGGGAATCAATCGTTTTTCAGAGCCAGCTCGGCCCCCGGCACCGAGTCGGTGAAGGGCTCGTAGGCCGCGCGCGGCTTGGGCGCGCCGACAAACAGCCGCTCGCTGGGCAGCCCCTTGGCGACCAGCCCGTCACGCACCGCCAGACCGCGCTGCAGCGCCAGCTCGCGCATCAGGTCGTCGCTGAACGGAATGACGGTCTTGAGCAAGGCCTCCATCTCGGGGCCAGGAATGTCCTTGGCCATGCCGACCACGTTGCGCGGCTTGTCAGGAATGTCGGTCTGCTTGTAGACCGCCTTCAGCAGCCGCTCGCGCTCAGCCGCGCTGAACACTTCGGGGGCCGAAGCCGCACCGGCAGCCACTGCAGGCACCTGCCCGTCACGCGCACGCTCTCGGGCTTTTTCCTTTTGCAGGCGTGACTCGAGGCTGGCCTTCAGGTAGTCGTCGTGCTCCTTGTCGGGATCGCACGAGCCGGTGACCGTCAGCTTGAGCGAAGGCTTGTCGGCGAGCGCCTTGGCCACCTTGTCCAGATCGGCCGCGCCGGCATCGGTCAGCAGCACCGATCCGGGCTTGAACGTCACCTGGCTGAAGTCGGTCTCGCCGCTGCCAAACAGCAGCGAAAACGGCGCGGTCACGGCCTTGGTCAGCAAGTTGCCAATCACCTTGAGGATCAGGCTGCCCACGCTGAACTGCGGGTCATTGAGCGAGCCGCTGATCGGCAGGTTGATGTCGATGACGCCACGGCTGTCTTGCAGCAGCGACACCGCCAGCCGCACCGGCAGCGAGGTGGCATCTGGGCTGTCGACACGATCGCCAAAGGTCAGCTGGTTGACGACGACCTTGTTCTTGGCCTGCAACTGGCCCTCGGGGGTGATCTGGTAGGCCAGGTCCATGCTGAGCTTGCCGCGCTCGATCACATAGCCGGCGTATTTGCCTGAATAAGGCGACAAGGGCGCGAGTTCAAGGTCGGTCGCCCGGGCGCGGATGTCCATCGCCAGCGGCTTGGCGGTGGGGTTGAACTGGCCTGAAATTTCCAGCAAGGCGGTGCGCGCCGCACGCCCTTTCAGATCGATCACCGCCATGCCGCCACCGGTGGAGCTGAACGCGCCCAGCGTGCCGTTGAGCTCGCTCAGGTCGGCGCTGTAGTTGGGGCGAACGAAGTGGTCGGTGAAATCGATGCGGCCGTTGACCAGCTTCGTGCTGCCCACGTTCAGCAGCAAAGGCTGGGGGCTGGGTGCATCGGCCGGGGCTGACGCTGAGGCCTGCGTTGGCGGCGCCGACGCTGCGGTCTGCATTGACGGCGCCGACGCTGCGGCTTCGGGCGCAGCCGCCGCCTGATCGACCGGCTGCACATCCTGCAGGTTCAGGCGGCCTTGCTCATTGAGGATCAGGCGCGAGAAGAAGTCGCTGAGCACGATCTCGGCGATGTCGACGCGCATGGGCTGGGCCGGCGCCATGGCGAACTTCAGGCCGTTGAACTTGAGCGCGTTCCAGCTGAGCAGGTCGTGGCTGTCGTCGAAACCTTGCGCCATGTTGGCGTCGGCGCGGGTGTGCACCAGCACGTCGGCGATCAGCGCCTCACCGGCCACCGCAACATCCAGCCCCGCAGGCAATTCGCGCACCGACACGTCGGCATTGAACCCCGCCTCGGCGCGCTCCAGGCTCACCGGCAGGCGGTCTTGCACATAAGGCACGAAGCCGTGCACAGGCAGTCGTTCGAGCCTCAACTTGCCCTTGAGCATCAGCGGCTGCAAACCGAGCTGCCCGCGCCAGTCCATGGCGCCGGCAGCCAGGGCGCCGGCTGCCGCCTTGATGGATTTGTCGGGCAGTTTGGCGGTCTCGTTGTGCGCCAGCCGCGCGCTGAACTGCACGCTGGCCGGTGAGACCGTGCGCGAACCCGCCAGCACCAGCTTTTGCACCCCAAGCTTCATGCCCCTCAGCACCAGCAGCACCGGCTCGGCCGCGTTGACATGCGCGTCATCCACACGCACCGATCCGTTGTCGAGCGCGAAGTCGCGCAACTCGATCTGCCAAGGCTGCTCGTCCTTGGCGGGCTTGGCAGCGCTTGCAGCAACCGGCTGCGCGGCGCCAGCCTGGCTCTTCATCCAGCGCTGCACATTCCACTGGCCTTCGCGATCGCGAGCCACCGCCACGGCGGGCTGGTCGAACTTCACGCTGCCGAGCAACACCTTGCGCGCCGTCGCATCGACCTCGAGCTCGCGCAGCGCGAACTGCTTGAGCGCCAGAGTGGGCAGCTTGCGCCCATCGCTCACACGCAAGTCATCAAGCACCACTTCGCCGCCCGACAGCAGCAACGACGCTTGAGCCGGCGCTGCGGGCTCGGCACCAGAAGCCGCACCGCTGGCGGCCACGGCCACCGCCGACGGCGCTCCGCCCGCAGCCCACTTCAGCTTGCCCCCAGCCGACAAGCGACCGCTCAACTTGGCGCTGACCACATCGGCGATGTAAGGCGCAAAGGCCTCGAGCGACAACTCGCTCAGCTTCAGATCCAGCGCGGCGGTCTGATCGCTGACCTGACCGTCCACGCCCAGACGGGCCAGCGCGGGGCTGCCCGGGGTTTGCGTGGCCAGCGTGGCCTTCAGGCTCACCGGCAGCGTGGCGCCGGCGGCAAACGGATAGGCCAGCGGCCCGGCCGTGAAGTCCACCTGATCGAGCGCCAGTGCAGCGGCCGGCTTCACGGCGGCGTCGTTCCACAGCACGCGCAAGCCGTTCACCGCAACGGAGTCGACCGTCAGCTTCACGGCATCGCCAGCGGCTGCCGACGGTGCTGCGGGCGTGTCTTCAGCCGCGGCGTCGCCCTGAGCGCCATCGCCTGCCAACTGCGACAGATTCAGCCGACCGGCGGCATCGCGGTTCACATGCAGCGTCGCGCCATCAAGCTCAATGGCGCCGTAGGCAAGCAGCCGATCGAGCGGACGCACATCGCGCAGCGCCACGCTCAGCTTGTTCCACTCGACCAGCGGAGCGCCGGCCACGTCGGTGAGCGCAAATTTCTCGAGGCTGGTCTGGCCCTTGATCTCGACATGCGGCTGGCCATCGGCGGGCATGGAGAAATTGACCTCGAACTGCGAGGCCGTCGTGCCGCTGACCAGGCGCACCGGCAGCGACTCGGGCAGGTAAACGGCATAGGGCGCCAGATCCAGCGCGTCCATCTTGAACTGGACCTTGGCCTCGCGCGTGCTGGCAAAAGGCCGCGCCTGCGCGCCGGTGTCGAAAGCCGTGCCGTTGAACACAAAGGCCAGCCGCGGCTCGACCTGCACGTTCACGTCGGCAGGGATGTTGGTGATGAAGGGCAGCCCGAGGTTGAGCGACTTCAGCTGATGCCGGCGGTCCATCGGCCTGTCATCGAAGCTGAACGAGCCGTTGCTCACCTTGATGTTGTAGACCGCGAAGTGCACGGGCTCGCCGGAAGGCTCGCTCTTGGGCATGTCGGCCAGGCGCGCCAGGATGTCGTCGATGTCGTAGTGACCCGGCGTGAGGTGGGTCAGGTGGATCTCGGGCCCGTCGATCTCGAAGGCCGCAACCACCGGCGCCATCTGCCACAGCGAGGCCATCTCGACGTTGGCATGCACGCGTGCCACCTTGAGCAGCGGCGGCACGGCGGCCGCCGTTTCGCCCGAGGTGCCGGACGCTGCGGCAATCACGATGTCGCGCACCGTGAGTTCCATCGACCACGGGCTGAAGCTGACCTCGCCAAAGGTCACCTCGCGACCGAGCATGGCGCCGAGTTTTTGCTGTGCCTGCGACTTGAGCAGTGGCGGCACCGCCAGCCAAGCCACGGCCCACAAACCCAGCACACCCGCTGCCACCCAACCGATCCGCCGCAACCACTTCATGGACTGGTCCCCTTCAACGGCCCGCCAGCATCAGCGGTGCGAACACAATGCCAGCACACGCCCCCACTGCAGGCCCGATACCCGTGAACTCGATTGTCAGCGCGCTCGGCATCGCGGCGTGGAAACCCGTCCTCACCGCCTTGTTGCTGCCGCCCGTGCCCCTGCTGATTGCGATTGTGATCGGCGCGTGGATGATGCGGCAGCGCCCCGGCGCCAGCGCGCGGCGCGGCATGTGTCTCGTGATGGCTGGCGTGCTGGGGCTGTGGCTGAGTGCCTGCAGCGGCTTGGCCAGCGCGCTGCAAGCGCAACTGCTGGAAGCCTCACCCGCGCTCAGCGCCACGCGGCTGGCCGAGCTGAAGTCGCAAGCCCCAGCCGCCCCCGGCAAGCCCGGCATTGCCATCGTCGTGCTCGGCGGCGGGGCCGAGCCCTACGCGCCTGAATACGACAGCGGCAGCCTGTCTCGCGACTCGCTCGAACGCCTGCGCTACGGGCTGTGGCTGGGCCGCCAGAGCGGCTGGCCGGTGGCCTTCAGCGGGGGACTGGGCTGGGCCGCGCGAGCCGGCGAGCCCGAAGCCGATGTGGCCGCGCGCATCGCCCGCGAAGACTTTCAGCAACCGCTGCGCTGGGTCGAAAACACCTCGCGTGACACCCGAGAGAACGCCGCACTTTCAGTCGCCCTGCTCAAGAACGCCGGCGTCACGCGCATCGTTTTGGTCACCCACGGCTGGCACATGCAGCGCGCCCGTGCCTTGTTCGAGGGCGCGGCAGCGGCCAGCGGCATGCACATCGAGCCGGCCCCGATGGGTCTGGCCGAGTCGAGCCAGCTGCCCGTGCTCGACTGGCTGCCGTCGAGCGACGGGTTTCGCCAGACCCGCCTGGTGCTGCGCGAATGGCTGGGGTTGCGGCTGGGGGCGTGAGGCCTTGGGAGCGTGCACGAGACCGAATCCGGCACTCGGTGAGCGCGTGTGAAAATTACTGTGCGTCCCGCCGTAGTTCAATGGATAGAACGGCCGCCTCCTAAGCGGCAGATACAGGTTCGATTCCTGTCGGTGGGACCATCCCTCGCGGCGCCTGCGCGCCCGATTTCAGCCGTGGCTTGCATCTCGTTGCACAAGCGTTGAACCAAACCCCTTATCGAGCGATCCACCCGGGTGCCGAGTCCTATACTGACTCGAGACGCAAATGAACACAGCACCGAGAGGTTCGACGATGGGCAGCAGGTTGAAGATTTGGGGTTGGATCGGCATCGGCGCAGTCGCCGGTGCGCTGGCCACCATGCAGTTGCAAGCCTCGGCTCGTGGCACCACGGCCGCCCTTCCCTTTGAAGAGTTGCAGCAGCTCGCCGCGGTGTTCGGCATGGTCAAGAGTGACTACGTCGAGCAGGTCGACGAGAAAAAGCTCATCACCGATGCCATCAGCGGCATGGTCGCCGGGCTCGACCCGCACTCGCAGTACTTCGACAAGAAGTCGTTCAAGGAATTCCGTGAAGGCACCACCGGCAAATTTGTCGGCGTGGGCATCGAGATCGGCATGGAAGACGGTCTGGTCAAGGTGGTGTCACCCATCGAGGGCTCACCCGCCTTTCGCGCTGGCCTCAAGAGCGGCGACCTGATCACCAAGATCGACGAGACCATGGTCAAGGGCCTCACGCTCGATCAGGCCGTCAAGCGCATGCGCGGCGAGCCGGGCACCAAGGTGGAGTTGATGGTGTTTCGCAAGGCCGAAACGCGCAGCTTTCCCGTGACCATCGTGCGCGAGGAAATCCGCGCGGTCAGCGTGCGCTCCAAGATGGTCGAGCCGGGCTACGCCTGGCTGCGCGTGAGCCAGTTCCAGGACCGCACGGTCGACGATTTCGTTCGCCGAGTCGAAGACCTTTACAAGCAGGATCCCAACCTCAAGGGCATCGTGCTCGATCTGCGCAACGACCCGGGCGGCCTGCTCGAGGCATCGGTGGCGATTTCGGCGGCCTTCCTGCCCAGCGACGTGACGGTGGTCTCGACCAACGGTCAGATCCCAGAATCCAAGGCCGTGTTCAAGGCCTCGCCAGATTCGTACATGCGCCGCGGTGGCAACGACCCGCTCAAGCGACTGCCCGAGGCGCTGAAGTCGGTGCCGCTGGTGGTGCTGGTCAACGAGGGCTCGGCTTCGGCCAGCGAGATCGTGGCCGGCGCCTTGCAGGACAACAAGCGCGCCACCATCATGGGCGCGCAGACCTTCGGCAAGGGCTCGGTGCAAACCGTGCGGCAGCTGTCGGCCGACACCGCGTTGAAGATCACCACCGCGCGCTACTACACGCCCAGCGGCCGCTCGATTCAGGCCAAGGGCATCGTGCCCGATGTGATGCTCGATGAAACGTCTGAGGGCAATCTGTTTTCTTCGCTGCGGGTTCGCGAGGCCGATCTCGACAAGCACCTGCAAAGCGGCCAGGGCGCCGAGCAAAAGGACGAAGCGCGCGAAAAGGCCCGCGAGGCCGCTCGCGAGAAGCTTGAAGCTGAATCAGCCAAGAAAACCACCGCTCCCAAGCCTTTGCCTGAATTCGGCAGCGAAGACGACTTCCAGCTCGCCCAGGCCATCAACCGTCTCAAGGGCAAGCCGGTGCTGGTCAGCAAGACCATGGCCGAGCGCAAGATCGAGCCTGAGACCAACTGACACCTCGCCAGCCGGCATCCCTACCCTGTCCCAACGCCCGCACACCGCGGGCGTTTTTTCTGCACACAACCGCTGCGCATGAACGACGACCAGCTGCTGCGCTATTCGCGTCACATCCTGCTCGATGACGTGGGCATCGAAGGCCAGCAGCGCTGGCTGGACGCGCGCGCGCTGGTCATTGGCGCTGGCGGGCTGGGCTCGCCGGTGGCGCTTTACCTGGCCACCGCCGGCATCGGCAGCCTGACGCTGGTCGATGGCGACACCGTCGAGCTCACCAACTTGCAGCGGCAAATCGCCCACACCCTGGCGCGCGTGGGCGAACCGAAGGTGCACTCGGCCGCTGCGGCCGTGGCCGCGCTCAACCCCGAAGTGCATGTGATCGCGCTGCACGAACGCGCCGACGCCGAGCGGCTCGACGCGCTGGTGGCCGAAGCCGACGTGGTGATCGACTGCAGCGACAACTTCGTCACCCGCCACGCCGTCAACGCCGCGTGCGTGCGGCACGCACGGCCGCTGGTGTCGGGGGCGGCCATCGGCTTCGATGCGCAGATCGCGGTGTACGACACACGCGATGCCAGCTCGCCTTGCTACGCCTGCGTGTTCGCGCCCGATTCGAATTTTGAAGAGGCGCATTGCGCCAGCATGGGTGTGTTTGCGCCGCTGGTGGGCATCATCGGCAGCATGCAGGCCGCCGAAGCGCTGAAGCTGCTGGCCGGTGTCGGCAGCCCGCTGGTCGGGCGGCTGCAAATGCTCGACGCCCGGCGCATGGCCTGGAGCGAGATGTCAATTCCCAGAAATAAGGCCTGTGCGGTGTGCAGATCACGCGATGACAGAAACCTCACGAAGCTAAGCTGCTCTGCATGAAAAAACCCAAGCGCCTGACCGACCGCAACTTTCCCACCGCCAAGGAAGACGCCACCAGCGCGGCGCCTCCGTCGATCTATCAGGGCCCCGAAAGCGCATTCCGGCTCGCCTTCACCGACCACGATTTCCTGCTGCGCGACGAGTTGCGCCCGGTGCGCCTGCAGCTCGAGCTGCTCAAGCCCGAGCTGGTGCAAAAAGAAGCGGGGATCGAATCGACCATCGTGATCTTCGGCAGCTCGCGCATCGTGCCGCCCGAAGTGGCGCTCAATGAGCTGATGGCAGCGCGCCTGGGCGGCAACCCGCAAAGCCTGCGCGCGGCCGAAACGCGCATGCAGATGGCGTGCTATTACGACGAAGCTCGCCGCTTCAGCGCCCTGGTGACAAGCCGCACCGCCGACTTCGACACACCCGTCCACGTGGTCACCGGCGGTGGGCCCGGCATCATGGAAGCGGGCAACCGCGGCGCCTACGAGGTGGGCGGCAAGAGCATCGGGCTGAACATCGTGCTGCCGCACGAGGAAGCGCCCAACCCCTACATCACGCCCGAGCTGTGCTTTCGCTTCCACTACTTCGCGGTGCGCAAGATGCACTTCCTGATGCGCAGCATCGCGCTGGTGTGCTTTCCTGGCGGCTTTGGCACGCTCGACGAACTGTTCGAGACGCTTACGCTGGTGCAAACCGGCAAGTGCCGCAAGCGCCCCATCCTGCTGTTTGGCCAGGCCTTCTGGACCCGACTGATCGACTTCGATCTGCTCATCGAGACCGGCATGATCTCGGAATCCGACCTGAACCTGTTTCACTACGTAGAGACCGCCGAAGAGGCCTGGAACGTGCTCGAGGCCGAATACGGCTTCGCGCAGAGCGACACCGAACCCGGCTCGCTGGCGGTCGACATCTGACACAACCATGCACGCAGCGCTCAGCCTGATTGGCGCGCCCACCGACATCGGTGCTGGCCGTCGCGGTGCGAGCATGGGGCCCGAAGCGCTGCGGGTGGCGCATCTGGCGTCGGTGCTGCAGCGACTGGGACTGGACGTGATCGACCGCGGCAACCTGGCCGGCCCGACCAACCCGTGGCTGCCGCCAGTCGACGGCCACCGACACCTGGCCGAGGTGGTGGCCTGGAACCGCACCGTTCACGACGCGGTGCTGAGCGAGTTGCAGCAGCAGCGATTGCCGGTGCTGCTGGGTGGCGATCACGCACTGGCCATCGGCTCGATCAGCGCGGTGGCGCGCCACTGCCACGCGCAGGGCAAGCGGCTGCGCGTGCTGTGGCTCGACGCCCACGCCGACTTCAACACCAGCGTGCTCACGCCCAGCGGCAACCTGCACGGCATGCCCATGGCGTGCCTGTGCGGTCTGGGCCCGAAAGATCTGATCGAGCTCAGCGGCCACACACCGGCCATCAGCCCGAAGTGGGTGCGCCAGATCGGCATCCGCAGCGTCGACGCCGGTGAAAAACGCCTGGTGCATGAACAAGAGCTCGAGGTCTTCGACATGCGCTACATCGACGAGATGGGCATGCGCCACGCCATGGAGCTGGCGCTGGCCACGCTCGATGAACACACCCACTTGCACGTGAGCTTCGATGTCGACTTCCTAGACCCCGCCCTTGCCCCTGGCGTGGCCACCACCGTGCCCGGCGGCCCCACGTACCGTGAGGCGCAACTGTGCATGGAAATGATCGCCGACACGGGCAGGCTGGCCAGCCTCGACGTGATGGAACTCAACCCCGCACTCGACATGCGCAACCAGACCGCCGAGCTGGCCGTCGACCTGATCGAAAGCCTGTTCGGCAAGAGCACGTTGATGCGGCGGTGAGGTGTCGCGGAGCGATAGAAGCTGACTTTTTTGAACTATTTAGCGAAATAGTCTAGACTTTTTCGTTAATGGACATCAATTCGTCAACCCGGCAGCTCGCTGAAAACATTCGCCACGACCTTGGCCGCAAGCTCGTGGTGATCACCGGCGCGCGACAGGCTGGCAAGACCACGCTGGCGCGGCAACTGATGGCCGGCTTCGAAAATGCCCAGTACCTCAACTGGGACGTGCCCGCCGACCGCACGCTCATCGCAGGCAACGCCTGGTCGCCCAAGTCCGGGCTGGTCGTTTTTGACGAAATCCACAAGATGAAGGAATGGAAATCCTTCCTCAAGGGCGCCTGGGACGGGCGCAGCCCCGGGCAGGCCATGCTGGTGACGGGAAGCGCGCGCATGGACACCTTCCGCCAAGGCGGCGAGTCGCTGGCCGGGCGCTACTTCAACTGGCGGCTGCATCCGTTTTCAGTGCGCGAGCTGGTTGAAACGCAGCGCATCAGCCCGGCCGATGCGCTGTCGCTGCTGCTCGAGCGCGGAGGCTTTCCCGAGCCCTGTCTCGCGAACAGCGCGACCGATGCCGATCGCTGGCGGGCGCAGTACGCCACCGACCTGATCCGAGAAGACGTGCTCGACTTTTCACGCGTGCACGAGGTGCGCACGCTGCAGCTCTTGTTCACCATGCTTCGCGAGCGGGTGGGCTCGCCGATCAAGGTGTCAGCGCTGGCGCAATCGCTTCAGGTGTCACCCTCAACCGCAGCTCGTTACCTCGACATCCTGGAAGCGCTGTACATCGTCTTTCGCGTCACGCCCTGGCACCGTGACGTGTCACGCAGCCTGCTCAAAGAGGCCAAGGTCTACTTTTCCGACTCGGGTCTGGTGATCGGCGATGCGGGCGCAAAGCTCGAAAACGCCGTGGCCGCCATGCTGCTCAAGCACTGCCATCACCGACAGGATGCCGAAGGCAAGGCGGTGGCCCTGCACACCATTCGCGACAAGGAGCGCCACGAAATCGACTTCGTGCTCACCGAGGGCGACACCGTGACCGACCTGATCGAAGTCAAGCGCGCCGACCCGGTGCCCAGCGCCTACCTGCACCGCATGGCGCAACGCTTCACGTCGGCACGCGCGCTTCAGGTGGTGGAGCAGTTGCGCCAACCCGCGCAGCACGGACTCGTCGAGGTGGTCAGCGCAGCGCCTTGGCTGGCGGGGCTGGCGGGGTGACACCTTTGGGGGCGACACTCATTCCAACTGGCTCACGCCATGAGCCTCTCACCGGATAGCCTCTGCACTCATGGACACCAACCTTGCCCACGTCAGCACAGATGGCACGCCACATCTGCTGCGCGAGCATCTGTTGGGCGTCGCGGCTGGGTCGCGTTCTTTTGCGACGCCATTTGGTTCTGAGCCCTGGGCTCACCTCGCGGGGTTGTGGCACGACCTTGGCAAGTACCGTCCAGGCTTCCAGAGTTACATCCGCCAGGTCAACGGGCACGAGGCCCACATCGAAGGCAAGCTGCCCAGCAACAGCGACAAGACGCACTCAGCCGCCGGAGCGCTCCATGCGCGGCGAGCCTTTGAAGCGCAGTTCGGCCCAAATGGCGCAATGCTGGCCAGGGTGCTCATGTACGTGATTGCAGGACACCACGCCGGGCTTGGCGACTGGGTGGCAGGAATCGACCGCCGGCTCTCGGGGACAGGCGCTGCTGACAGTGAGCGGGAGTTCATGGAGGCGGTGGCCATTTGCTCACCACTAGACGGCGACCTGCTGGCACTGCCCAGCGGCTTCACATTGAAAGCTGCGCTGGCGGCCATCCCCGACCCAGCGGGCAATCAACCACTGACCGTGTCTTGCTGGATTCGCATGCTGTTTTCGGCATTGGTTGACGCCGACTTCCTAGACACCGAAAGCTTCCTCGACGCAAAGCACAGTGACGCACGCGCCAGATTTCAACCGCTGGCTGCCTATGCGGCGCAACTCGCTGCGCACCTTGCCAATATGGCAAAGCAAACTGAGATGGCAGGACTGGCGGCCGACAAAGTCATGCTCGCGCGCTCCAGCGTGCTCGCGCAGTGCCGGGCCAAGGCCACGCTTCCACCGGGGGTTTTCACGCTGACGGTGCCAACCGGTGGCGGCAAGACTCTGTCATCCCTCGCGTTCGCACTGCAGCACGCCGAGGCCCATGGCAAACGACGCGTCATCTATGCCATCCCCTACACCAGCATCATCGAGCAGACGGCCGATGTGTTCAGCCGAATCTTCGGTGCCAACCAAGTCGTGGAACACCACAGCCAGGCTGACACGGACGACCGGCAAGAAAGCCTTCGCAGCCGCCTTTCGTGCGAGAACTGGGACGCCCCACTGGTCGTGACCACCAACGTTCAACTGTTCGAGTCGCTGTTCGCCTCACGCACATCGCGTTGTCGAAAGTTGCACAACATCGCCGGCAGCGTGATCGTGCTGGACGAAGCCCAGTTGCTGCCGCCTGAATTCCTTCAGCCGATCCTCGATGCGTTGAACGTGCTGGTTACACATTTCGGCGTCACGCTGCTGCTGTGCACTGCCACACAGCCCACGCTTGGCGACAGCCAGCGCTTCGATCCGCGTCAACGCTTACGCGGACTGCCCGCGGCCACTCCCGTCATCGACGATGAAGTTGAGCTTTTTGCGGCGCTTGAACGCGTCGATATCGAATGGCCAGCCGACCTGCACACACCAATGGGCATGGCCGAACTGGTGCAGCGCCTGTCGACGTTTGACTGTGTGTTGACCATCGTGAACACGCGCCGCGATGCCGCCGAAATCATGAGCGCACTGGACCAGATCACCGGCGACGTCACGCTGCACCTGTCAGCCTCGTTGTGCGGACAACACCGTGCCGACGTGGTAGCCGAGATCCGCGAGCGCCTGCAGGCCCGCCGCGAAGGCCGCGACACCCGCCCGTTGCGGGTGGTCAGCACACAACTGGTGGAAGCCGGTGTGGACATCGACTTTCCGGTTGTATTTCGGTCACTTGCCGGGCTGGATTCGGTCGCGCAAGCCGCGGGGCGATGCAATCGAGAGGGACGTTTACCTGTGGGTGAAAAAGGTCTGGTCGTGGTCTTCGTCAGGGACATTCCCAAGCCCTTGCACCAGATTCGCGTTGCCGCACAAGCCGCGCGCACGGTATTGCAGGCCGGCGGCAACGCCCTGTCGCCTGCAGCCTTCGGGCGCTACTTCCCGCTGTACTACGCTGGATTTCCGAGCCGCGACAAACACCAGATCTGTGATGAACTGGCCAAGAACTCCCGCTTCGAGTTCAATTTCAAGACCGCAGCCGAGCGCTTTCGGCTCATCGACGATGAGGACCAGGCCACCGTCATCGTTGATTACCAGAGCGATGGGAAGCCTTCAATCCAACCGCACATATCGCAGTTGCGCAGCGGTGCTACTGACCGCTGGCTGCTGCGCAAACTACAGCGCTACACAGTCACAGTCCGACGCAAGCAGGTGACCGCATGGCAGGCTCGCGGAGATGTCCAGGAACTCGTGCCCGGCATGTTTCTGCTGGTCGATCAGTTGCGCTACGACCCGCGGCTCGGCCTGCTGCCTGAGGGGCAGGCGCTTGACGCGGCCAGCCTGGTTCAATGAACGAAACGTAGGGGGAATGAAGACCAATGAAAAGTTACTGCCTAGAGGTCTCAGGCGAGCTGGCCTGTTTCACCCGCCCCGAAATGAAGGTCGAGCGGGTGTCCTACGACGTGATCACCCCATCGGCCGCGCGGGCGGTTTTTGAGTCGATCCTTTGGAAGCCAGCCATCCGCTGGCACGTGCGGCGCATCGAGGTTTTGCGCCCCGTTCGCTTCGTCAATCTGCGGCGCAATGAGGTGGGAAGCAAGGTATCGGTCAGCAATGTCGCCAGAGTCATGAACGGCGCAGACGTCGACCTGGCGATCTACGCAGATGACCCCAACGAACGCGCCCAGCGCGCCAGCCTGCTGCTGCGCGATGTTGCCTATCGCGTGCATGCCGATCTGGAAGTGCGCGCCGATCGTCAAGACCCTGAGCCGCCGCAGAAGTACCACGCCATGTTCGAGCGCCGTGCCGCAAACGGCCAGTGCGTCAACCAGCCCTATCTGGGCTGCAGGGAGTTTGCAGCGCGCGCGCGACTGGTGGCCAGTACGGTCAACGAACCCACACCCATCCCGGAGACACGCGACCTCGGCTGGATGCTTCACGACCTCGACTTCGCCAACCCCGAGGACCCACAGCCCGTGTTCTTCCGGGCGCAGATGAACGCGGGTGTCATCGAGGTCGACACACAGGGGGCCGCTCGATGATCCTGCAAGAGTTAGTGCATTACTACGACCGCAAGGCGTGCGACCCGGACCCCGCAAAGCGGTTGCCCAGCCTTGGTTTTGAGGACAAGGACATCCCCTTCGTCATTGAACTCACCTCAGACGGCCGCGTGGTGCAGTTGCGCGATACCCGCAGCCTCGACGGCAAGAAACCGCGTGCCCAATCTTTCCTTGTTCCTCAAGGTGTCAAGAAAACTTCGGGCGTCTCAGCCAATCTGCTGTGGGACAGCGCGGCTTACGCCATCGGCGCCGAAAGGGCCCGCAAGGGGAATGCCGAGATCACCCCGCACGCGGCGTTTCGTGCCCGCATCGCAGCCCTGCCCGCCACAGCACAAGCGGACGCCGGCGTGCAGGCCGTGCTGGCAGCGATCGACCGCGCCGACTGGAGCGCGCTTCATACCAACGTGGCGTGGGGCGAGATCTGCGAGACCAATCCGGTCATGACCTTCCAGTTGAGCGGGGATGTGGATCTGGTGTGCCAGCGGCCGGCGGTGGTGGCAGCAAGCCGGCCGGCTGCAGCCGCGGATGCGGCGATGGGTATGTGCCTCATTGAAGGTGTGCACGCACCGATTCAGCGGCTGCATTCATCGATCAAGGGCGTGTGGGGCGCGCAATCATCGGGTGCCAACATCGTGTCGTTCAATGCAAGGGCATTCGAGTCTTACGGCAAGACAGAAAGTCAGGGTGAGAACGCCCCCGTCGGTGAGCGCGCAGCCTTCGCTTACACCACCGCGCTCAACCACCTTCTGGCACAGGGCTCACGCAACCGGGTGCAGGTCGGTGATGCCTCCACCGTGTTCTGGGCAGACAAGCCAACGCAGTTCGACGGCGAATTCACCCTCGCCGATTTTTTTGGCGAAAACAAAGACGACCCGGATCGTGGCGTGCGCGCGGTGCAGGCGCTGCACCAGGCGATGGCCAGCGGCCGGTTGCCCGCGAGCGACCAGGACACGCAGTTCTTCGTCCTGGGGCTGGCTCCGAACGCGGCACGCATCAGCGTTCGCTTCTGGCTGCGCGCGCCGCTGGCCGAACTCGCGCCGCGCATCCTTCAGCACTTTGCCGACCTGGCAGTGGTACGCCGCTATGACAACGACCCTGTCACGCCCTCACTGTTTCGGCTGCTTGCAAGCGTGGCCCTGCTGGGCAAGCTTGACAACGTGCCACCGCGGCTGGCGGGCGAATGGATGCGGGCCATTTTGGAAGGCCAGCCCTACCCTGCAACGCTGCTGAACGCTGCGGTCATGCGCTGTAAGGCCGAGCAGGAGGTGACCACATTGCGGGCCGCTGTTCTCAAGGCCTGGCTCAACCGCGATCACCGACGCAGGCACGGCGATGTCGCGCCATCTCATCAACATTTCAAGGAGGAACTGGACATGCTCCAAACCGATGCACCGTATCTGCTGGGCAGGCTGTTCGCCGTGCTGGAGCGGATCCAGCAACAGGCACAACCCGGGATCAACGCCACCATCCGTGACCGGTACTACGGTGGCGCATCAACCACGCCCGTGCTGGTGTTCACCACGCTGCTGCGCCTCAAGAACGCGCACCTCAAGAAACTTAGCGACGGGCAGACCGGCTATTTCGAGCGGCTGATCGGCGAAATCATGCAACCGATCACCGAGTTCCCGCGCCAGCTCACGCTGCCCCAGCAAGCCACCTTTGCGCTTGGCTACTACCACCAACGCCAGACCTTCTACGCACGCAAGCAAGAAGGCCACGTCGACGAACCCACCCAGGAGATCTGACCATGACGCTCACCACCCGCTATGACTTCGTGCTGCTGTTCGACGTGAAAGACGGCAACCCCAACGGCGACCCCGATGCGGGCAACATGCCCCGCATTGATGCTGAAACCGGCCACGGGCTGGTCACCGACGTCGCCCTGAAGCGAAAGGTCCGCAACTACGTGGGCATGGTCAACGACTACGCGTCACCGCACGACATTTACATCAAGGAAAAGGGTGTGCTTGAGCGCACACACCGTGCTGCCTACGAGGCCATCGGCGCCACCGATGAACTGGCCGACGATGGCAAAGGAGGCAAGAAGAAGCGCAAGGGCAGCGAAGACAGCGTCAAGGCCGCACGCGACTGGATCTGCAAGAACTTCTTCGACGTCCGCACGTTCGGTGCAGTGATGTCCACGGGCGTGAACTGCGGGCAGGTGCGCGGGCCAGTACAGATGACCTTCGGCCGGTCTGCAGACCCCATCGTGGCCACCGAGCACTCAATCACCCGCATGGCCGTGGCCACAGAGGCTAAATCCGAAAAGCAAGATGGCGACAACCGCACCATGGGGCGCAAGCACACCGTGCCGTACGGCCTGTACCGGGCGCACGGATTCGTATCCGCTTTTCTGGCCAAGCAAACCGGCTTCGGCACAGCCGACCTTGAGCTGTTCTTCCGCGCGCTGGAAAACATGTTCGAGCACGATCGATCCGCCGCGCGCGGCGAGATGGCGACACGCGGCCTCTACGTCTTCGAACATAAAACAGCGCTCGGCAACGCCCATGCCCATGACCTGTTCGACCTGGTGAGCGTGAAACGCAAGCCTGATGTGCTGGTGGCGCGCGACTTCACCGACTACGACGTGGCGATCAACGCGGCTGAGATACCGGAGGACATCCTGATGATCAGACGGTTGGGCTGACGGCTGGCAGAACCAAGCGCCGCCGGACAGGCAACCCAACGCGCCACCTGGCATGGAAGACCTTGACCCGCTAACGCTGTCCGCGCTGCAGCACTGGGCCTATTGCCCGCGCCAGTGCGGCTTGATCCATCTCGAGCAGGCTTTTGACGACAACCTGCACACGCTTCGGGGGCAGGCCGTCCATGCCACTGTTGACCAGCAGGGCATGGAGTTGCGCAAGGGGCTGCGCGTCGCACGCGCGCTGCCGCTGTGGCACGACACGCTCGGTCTGATCGGCAAGGCCGACGTCGTCGAGTTCGAGCCTGATGGCACGCCCCACCCGGTGGAATACAAGCACGGCACGCGTCACAAGGCGGCAGCGATCGCCGCCTGCGACGACGTGCAGTTGGCAGCACAGGCCATGTGCCTTGAGCAGATGACAGGGCATGCCGTAGCCGAGGGTGCGCTGTATTACGCAAGTTCAAAGCGCCGGCGCGCGGTGCAGATCAGTGAGCACTTGCGCGAGCAGGTCATGGCCATTGCCGAGGCGGTGCGTGCCATGCTGACCCGTGGCGTGCTACCGCCGCCGACCACCGACACGCAGCGGTGCAAGGGCTGTTCACTGCGCGACCGCTGCCAGCCGGAGGCCATGGGCCGCCTACTTGATCGCGGCGCAAATTCGACCTTGTTCGACCCGGATGCCTGACACAACAAGGGGTGCAATGCATGCAACTGCTCAACACGCTTTACGTCACGCTGCCCGACAGTTACCTGCGGCTGGATAACGACACCTTGCGCATCCAGGTTGGCGACGAGACCAAATTGCGCGTGCCGCTGCACCACCTCCAATCCGTGGTGTGCTTCGGCCACGTGAACCTTAGCGCGCCGCTGATGCACCGGCTGGCCGAGGAGGCCATCGCGCTGGTACTGCTCGACACCAATGGCCGATTCAAGGCGCGGCTGGAAGGAGCGGTATCGGGCAATGTGCTTTTGCGGCAGGCCCAACACCGGGCGGTCAATAACGCCAGCTTCACGCTCGAAGCAGCGCGCGCGGTGGTGGCCGGCAAACTGAAAAACCAGCGACAGGTACTGCTGCGTGGTGCACGCGAGGCGAAGCTGGTGGAGGAGGAGGCCGTGCTCACGCGGGCGGCGCAAGACTTGGCAGCCAGCGTGAGGGCCTTGCCACAGGCCATCTCGCTTGACGTGCTGCGCGGCGTCGAGGGTGAAGCGGCTCGCACCTACTTTGGCGCCATCAACCTCATCGTGCGCCCCGACCTGCGCGGCGACTTCAGCATGGACGGCCGCAGTCGGCGCCCACCGCGTGACCGCATGAACGCGCTGCTGTCGTTTCTCTATGCGATGTGGATGAACGATTGCCGATCGGCCTGTGAAGCGGCAGGGCTCGATCCGCAGTTGGGGTTTTTGCACGCCATACGTCCCGGCCGAGCAGCGCTGGCGCTGGACCTGATCGAAGAATTTCGCCCTCTCGCAGACCGGCTGGCACTGACCCTGGTCAACCGTGGGCAGCTTCGCGCTGGCGACTTTGAGCTGCGCGATGGGGGCGCGGTGAATCTGGCGGCCGACGCACGCAAAGCCGTGGTGGTGGCGTACCAGGAGCGCAAGCAGGAACTGCTGACCCACCCGCTGCTGGCCGAAAGCCTGCCGCTCGGAGTCGTGCCGCTGGTGCAGGCGCGATTGCTGGCCCGCCATGTTCGTGGCGAGACACCAGGCTATCTGCATTTCGCCGTCAAGTAGCACCAGAAGGGCTGCTGTGCTGGTCATCGCCTGCTACGACGTCAACACCGAAACGCGCGAAGGCCGACGGCGGCTGCGCCGTGTAGCCAAGGTGTGTGAGAGCACCGGCCAGCGCGTGCAAAAGTCTGTGTTTGAGTGCAAGGTGACGCTGGCTGAACTTGAAGCGCTTGAGCGCAGGCTGCTGGCAGAAATCAGCCTGGACGAAGATTGCCTGCGCCTTTACCGGATGGCCGACACACGCGGCTGCGAAGTGCGCGAATACGGCAAGTTCAAAGCCACGGACTTCGACGGGCCGCTGGTTCTATGATCGTTTCGCGAACGTGGAGTGACCGGCAAAGTTGCCTCACGTTCGCGCGCCACCTAAGTGACTGATGCGACAGATTAATCGGAGCGTGTTGTGCGACCCGTCACCGCCCGGCACGCAGCCGGGCAGCCGGTTCGCGCAACGCGAGCAAGCCGACACTTGGAGTCAACAAGTTACTTGGACGGAGTCGCGCGCCTCTCACGAGGCGCGCGTGGATTGAAACAATGCTGACGATCCGGATGGGTATCGGATTCAGGTCGCGCGCCTCTCACGAGGCGCGCGTGGATTGAAACAGAAGTGCGATTTCACTGGCGCGTGCTATCAGGGGTCGCGCGCCTCTCACGAGGCGCGCGTGGATTGAAACGTTCCCGATTCGCGCTGTTTTGCCCCCCAGAACTGGTCGCGCGCCTCTCACGAGGCGCGCGTGGATTGAAACGATTGTTTTGCAACTATTTTTTTTGTGGGTCATGGTCGCGCGCCTCTCACGAGGCGCGCGTGGATTGAAACGAGCTCGTCGGATGGGACTACCTCGCAGACGACCGTCGCGCGCCTCTCACGAGGCGCGCGTGGATTGAAACTGACCCACGCCCCGTCAGGTATCCGGCTTATGGTGTCGCGCGCCTCTCACGAGGCGCGCGTGGATTGAAACAACGCCGTCTACCGCCATGTGAGTTGCAGGTCAAGTCGCGCGCCTCTCACGAGGCGCGCGTGGATTGAAACCGGCGCGCAGAAGACGTGCTTTTTGCTGTTGTACGTCGCGCGCCTCTCACGAGGCGCGCGTGGATTGAAACTGACCCACGCCCCGCCAGGTGCCCAGCTAATGGTGTCGCGCGCCTCTCACGAGGCGCGCGTGGATTGAAACTTACTGCAAGCCGTTCTGGCGGCGGCGATCATCGTCGCGCGCCTCTCACGAGGCGCGCGTGGATTGAAACACGCCCCTTTTGTCCCACGCTGCTTTTGTCCTCCCGTCGCGCGCCTCTCACGAGGCGCGCGTGGATTGAAACGGACCCAACACCGACCAGGCACGAGCGCCCAACTGGTCGCGCGCCTCTCACGAGGCGCGCGTGGATTGAAACTGCTGCAGATTTAAGGGGTCGCGGCCATGATAGACGTCGCGCGCCTCTCACGAGGCGCGCGTGGATTGAAACGGCGTCGCGAAAACGCCAGAAGAAGTGGCAGCCGTCGCGCGCCTCTCACGAGGCGCGCGTGGATTGAAACCAGCGAACCAGGCGCGCAGTTGGCGCGTGCCTGCGGTCGCGCGCCTCTCACGAGGCGCGCGTGGATTGAAACCGCAACGCGGGCAGCGCCCGCGGGCAGCGCCCGAGTCGCGCGCCTCTCACGAGGCGCGCGTGGATTGAAACGAGGAGCGGCGGGACGAGATGGCCCGTCGCATGGCCGTCGCGCGCCTCTCACGAGGCGCGCGTGGATTGAAACTCGTCCAGCACCTCCCGCTTGCGCTCGGACCAGCGTCGCGCGCCTCTCACGAGGCGCGCGTGGATTGAAACACGTCTACTGGCAAAGGGTCAAGGAGGCTAGCGGGTCGCGCGCCTCTCACGAGGCGCGCGTGGATTGAAACCATTAGCACTTGAAACAACTGGAGTTATCGCAGAGTCGCGCGCCTCTCACGAGGCGCGCGTGGATTGAAACGCCTGCCAAATAAACAATGTTGCAAGGCTTGACCTTGTCGCGCGCCTCTCACGAGGCGCGCGTGGATTGAAACGACAAGGCCGGGTGGAAAGTCAGAAAAACCCCGGCGGTCGCGCGCCTCTCACGAGGCGCGCGTGGATTGAAACTGCACCTTGTTGCCCTTGAGCGCAGGAGCAGCACTGTCGCGCACCTCTCGAGGGACATGCGG